>DSTFC04002__coassemble_501_pt1 | contig 237146 bp, 226 predicted proteins | sample DSTFC04002__metabat2_high_PE_043 | metagenome-assembled genome bin DSTFC04002 | reverse complement strand
GAAACCGTCAGCTAACAGTTGATAGGTGATTAGTTCCTTATCACTGTTAAGCCAAGGAATTTGTGTGTTTTTTTGCGGTGACCCTTGTCCGTGCCGGAAAAATATCGTATACTATCTCATGGCACTTGGAAAATGACGAACAGACAAAGGAAAACGGAGGAGAGTTCCATGCTGGAATTACAGAATATTTCATTTGCGGCGGAGGACAAGGAAATTCTTCGCAACGTAAATTTGAAAATTGACGATCGTTTTGTGGCTGTGACAGGGCCCAACGGAGGCGGCAAATCCACTCTGGCCAAGGTGATCATGGGAATAGATAAACCGGATGAGGGACGTATTCTGCTGGACGGAGAGGACATTACAGACCTGTCCATTACGGAGCGGGCCAGAAGAGGCATCAGCTACGCCTTTCAGCAGCCGGTGCGGTTTAAGGGACTGCGGGTAAAAGACCTGCTGAAGCTGGCCGCGGGCAAGGAGGCAAGCCTGAACGACGCCTGCCAGGTCCTCAGCGAGGTGGGGCTGTGCGCCAGGGATTACATTGACAGAGAACTGAACGATACCCTTTCCGGGGGCGAGATGAAACGGATTGAGATTGCCATGGCCCTGGCCAGAGGCACAAAGCTGACCGTTTTTGATGAGCCGGAGGCCGGCATCGACCTGTGGAGCTTCCAGAACCTGATTCATGTGTTTGAGACCATGTATGAGCAGACGAAAGGAAGCATTCTCATCATCAGCCATCAGGAGAGAATTCTGAACATCGCGGATAAGATTATCTATATTAAGGACGGCACTGTGGAAAAATACGGTCCCAGGGAGGAGATCCTGCCGGGACTGCTGGGACAGGATCAGGACGCCTGCAAGATTTTGACGGATAAGCTGGCCTGACAGAGGAGGAAAACAAGATGAGCAACCTGAACGAACTGTTTGAGACAGATCTGCTCCATCAGGTGGCAGAGCTGGACGCCCTGCCGGTGGGAGCCTATAATATCCGCTCCAACGGAGAGAGCGCGGCCCGCAATACCACGGAGCATATTGATATTGTGACAAAGAAAGACAAGCCCGGCATTGACATTATTATCAAACCGGGCACCAGAAACGAAAGCGTACACATTCCGGTGATCATCAGCCAGACCGGACTGAAGGAAGTGGTGTACAACGACTTTTTTGTAGGAGAAAACTGTGACGTGACCATTGTGGCGGGCTGCGGCATCCACAACTGCGGAGGACAGGACAGTGAGCATGACGGCATCCATTCCTTTTTTGTGGGAGAAAACAGCAAAGTGCGCTACATTGAAAAGCACTACGGAGAAGGGGACGGCACCGGAAAGCGGCTGATGAACCCCACCACGGTGGTGCACCTGGCGAAGGGAGCGTCCATGGAGATGGAAACCACCCAGATTTCCGGCATCAACGATACGCTGCGCCAGACTTCAGCGGTGCTGGAGGAAAATGCCAGCCTGGTGGTGCATGAGAAGATTATGACCACCGGGGATCAGCAGGCAAAGACGGAATTTACCGCGGATCTGAACGGGGAGGGATGCAGCTGCAATATCATCAGCCGGAGCGTGGCCAAGGATGAGAGCTATCAGCACTTTACCAGCCTGCTGAACGGAAACGCGGCCTGCGCCGGCCATACGGAGTGCGACGCCATTATTATGGACCATGCCAGCGTGCTGGCCAGCCCCCAGCTGACGGCCAACAATGTGGACGCCAGCCTGATCCATGAGGCGGCCATCGGAAAGATCGCGGGCGAGCAGCTGATCAAGCTGATGAGCCTGGGCCTGACAGAGAAAGAGGCGGAGGATCAGATTGTAAACGGATTCCTGAAATAGACGGCGGGAACCCGGGATTTCACAGAAAAAGAGGGAAATGCATATGATAAAACACGTTTGCTACGGAGCAGTTCACAGACAGAACCGTTTTGTACCGAACGTGTTTTTCTTCGGAAAGGAATAGCAGTATGGTTAAGACACTGGCATCTTATGTAAGAGAATTCAAAAAGGTTTCTTTCCTGACTCCTGTCTGCATGATCGGGGAGGTTATCATGGAGATGCTGATTCCCATGATGATGGCCTCCATTATTGATGACGGAGTGAACAAAGGAGATATGGAACATATTTACCGGGTGGGGATCCTGATGATCGCGGCGGCGGCCTTCGGACTGCTGGCCGGCGTGCTGGGAGGCGTCTTCGGCGCCCGGGCGTCCACCGGCTTTGCCCGGAATCTGCGGAAGGGAATGTTTGACAATATTCAGTCCTTTTCCTTTGCCAACATAGACAAATTCAGCGTGGCCGGCCTGGTGACCCGCCTGACCACCGATGTAACCAACCTGCAGATGGCCTATCAGATGCTGCTGCGCATGACCTTCCGGGCGCCCACCAGCCTGCTGGTAGCCATGTTCATGGCTTTTTCCATCAACGCCCGACTGGCCGGCATCTATCTGGCGGCGGTGTTCGGGCTGGGGATTGTGCTCTTCTTTATCATGAGCCGGGCCACCCGGTATTTCCGGCAGGTATTTGAAAAATACGATGAGCTGAATGTCAGCGTGCAGGAAAATGTGTCCGGCATCCGGGTGGTAAAAGCCTATGTGCGGGAGGACTATGAGAACCGGAAATTCGGGAAAGCGGCGGAGAATTTGTACCGGATGTTTGTCCGGGCGGAGAAGATTGTGGTGTGCAACGCGCCGGTGATGCAGCTGACGGTCTATACCTGCATTCTGCTGATCAGCTGGCTGGGAGCCAGGATGATCGTGGCAGACAGCCTGACCACGGGCGAATTGATGAGCCTGCTGGCTTACTGCATGAACATTCTGATGAGCCTGATGATGCTTTCCATGATTTTTGTCATGCTGACCATGAGCGAGGCCAGCGGAGAGCGTGTGGCGGAGGTGCTGAACGAGAAGAGCACCCTGAAAAATCCGGAGCATCCGGTTTATAAGGTGGAAAACGGCAGCATTGAATTTCGGGATGTGAGTTTTTCCTACAGCGCCACGGCGGAGAAGCCGGTACTGGAGCACATCAATCTGTCCATCCGCTCCGGGGAAACCATCGGCATCATCGGAGGAACGGGCAGCTCCAAATCCAGCCTGGTGAATCTGATCAGCCGGCTCTACGATGTGTCGGAGGGAGCGGTCCTGGTGGCAGGCCGGGATGTGCGGGACTATGATATGGAGGCTTTGCGGAACCAGGTGGCGGTGGTGCTTCAGAAAAATGTGCTGTTTTCCGGCACCATCCTGGAAAATCTCCGATGGGGCGATGAAAACGCCAGCCTGGAGGAGTGCGTGCAGGCCTGCAGGCTGGCCTGCGCCGACGACTTTATCCAGCAGTTCCCGGACAAATATGATACGTATATCGAGCAGGGCGGCACCAATGTGTCAGGAGGACAGAAGCAGAGGCTGTGCATTGCCCGGGCTCTCCTGAAAAAGCCCAAAATCCTGATTCTGGACGACTCTACCAGCGCGGTGGACACGGCCACCGACGCCCGGATCCGGAAAGCCTTTGCGGATGAAATACCGGATACCACGAAACTGATTATTGCCCAGAGAATTTCCAGCGTCCAGAACGCGGATAGGATTATCGTAATGGAAAACGGCAGGGTGAACGGATTTGGCACCCATGATGAACTCCTTCAGACCAACGAAATCTACCGGGATGTATATGAGTCCCAGATCGGCGGTTCGGGAGACTTTGATGAGAACGGAGGTGAGGCATAATGGCACGGACAGAAAAACAGGGACAGCCAGGCGGAAAGGCCATGGGAGGCCCGGGAGGCCGCTACAGAGGCCCCGCCCCGAAAATCAAAAATCCCATGAAGCTTCTGGGGAGACTTATGAAGTATGTGACCAAACATTATCTGGTTCACTGCATCGTGGTGCTGGTCTGCATTGTGATCAGCGTGCTGGCCAACGTGCAGGGCACCATGTTTACCAAAACCCTGATCGATTCTTACATTATGCCCCTGCTGACAGCGCCGGATCCGGATTTTTCCAGCCTGGCCCACGCCATCCTGCGGGTGGCGGGATTTTACGGGATCGGCGTGGCGGCTACCTACACCTACTCCAGGCTGATGATCAATGTAAGCCAGGGAACGATGAAGCGGCTGCGGACAGATGTCTTTACCCATATGGAGAGTCTGCCCATCCGGTATTTTGATACCCACTCCCACGGCGATATTATGTCCATCTATACCAACGATATTGATACCCTGCGGCAGATGCTCAGCCAGAGCATCCCCCAGATGATCAACAGCGTGATTACCATTGTCAGCGTGCTGGTTTCCATGGTGATCCTAAGCATTCCCCTGACGCTGGTAACCCTGGCCATGGTAGGGCTGACCCTGACCGCCACCAGGAAATGCGCCGGGCTCAGCGGCCGGTATTTCATAGCCCAGCAGAATGATCTGGGAAAGGTGAACGGCTATATTGAAGAGATGATGAACGGGCAGAAGGTGGTGAAGGTATTCTGCCATGAGGAGAAAAGCATGGAAGAGTTTGACAGGATGAACGATGACCTGTTCCACTCGGCGGATCAGGCAAACCGGTTTGCCAATGTGGTGGCGCCCATCAATGCCCAGATCGGAAACATCAGCTACGTGCTCTGCGCCATTGTGGGAGGCGTGCTGGCGCTGAAGAATTTCGGCGGCTTTACCCTGGGAGGGCTGGCCAGCTTCCTGACTTTTAACAGGAGCTTCAGCATGCCCATCAATCAGGTGTCCATGCAGATCAACAGCGTGGTGATGGCTCTGGCGGGAACAGAGCGGGTATTTAAGCTGCTGGATGAAGAGCCGGAGCAGGATAACGGGTATGTGACCCTGGTCAATGCCAGGGTGAAGGACGGAAAGGTGTCGGAAGCCGGGGAAGAGCGGACCGGCGTCTGGGCCTGGAAGCATTACCACAAGGCGGAGAACACCACCGACTACCGGCTGCTGGCAGGGGATGTGGTGTTTGACGGGGTGGACTTTGGCTATACCCCGGAGAAAATGGTGCTTCACGATATTAAGATGTATGCCAGGCCTGGACAGAAAATTGCCTTTGTGGGTACCACCGGCGCCGGAAAGACCACCATCACCAACCTGATCAACCGGTTTTACGACATTCAGGACGGAAAGATCCGGTACGACGGCATCAATATCAACAAAATTAAAAAGGCGGACCTGCGCCGGTCCCTGGGGATGGTGCTGCAGGATACCAACCTGTTTACCGGCACGGTGATGGAAAATATCCGCTACGGCAAGCTGGACGCCACGGACGAGGAGGTTGTGGCGGCGGCCAGGCTGGCCAATGCGGACGTGTTTATCCGCCAGCTTCCTCAGGGCTACCAGACGGTTCTCACCGGAAACGGCGGCAACTTAAGCCAGGGGCAGAGACAGCTTCTGTCCATCGCCAGGGCGGCCATCGCCGACCCGCCGGTGCTGATACTGGATGAAGCCACCAGCTCCATTGATACCAGAACCGAGCGGATCGTCCAGGAGGGGATGGACCGGCTGATGAAGGGCAGAACCACCTTCGTGATCGCCCACCGGCTGTCCACCGTAAAGAACAGCGACTGCATCATGGTGCTGGAGCAGGGCAGAATCATTGAGCGGGGCACTCATGAGGAACTGCTGGAGCAGAAGGGAAAATACTACCAGCTTTATACAGGAAACAGTATTACGGCATAGCCGTAAAAACCATACAGTCAGGCAAGGAGGAACAGGTTATGCCTACCACTTATACACATTACCGGTTCGGAGACCAGTGCAGAGCCTTTCTGCCGCCGGAACACGCGGCGGCAGTGGAACGTTACCGCAGCCTTTATGATACGGGCGTGCACGGCCCGGATCTGCTCTTTTACTACCATCCCCTGGTGCCCAACCGGGTATCGGCTCTGGGAAGCAGGATGCACCGCCTGCCGGCCCGGGACTTTTTTGAAAAAGCCCGAAAGGCCGGAGCGGGAGAGGACAGGCAGGGGGCCATGCTGGCCTATTTGCTGGGCTTTCTCTCCCACTTTGTGCTGGATTCCGCCTGCCACGGCTATGTGGAGGAGGCCCGACGGGAGCTGGGGATCTCCCACAACCGGCTGGAGGCGTTCCTGGATGCCTGGATGATGGAGCAGGATTCTTTAAATCCGTCCAGGGTGAACCGGGGATTTTCCCTCCGCCCGTCGGAGGGCAGCGCCGCGGTTATAGCCCGGTTCTATGAAGTGCCAAAGAAACAGATACTGAAAGCCCAGAAAGGGCAGGTGTGGGTCATGAACCTGCTTTACTCCCCCCGGGGCGTCAAAAAACGGATGCTGCAGGGACTGATAAAGGGCCTTCATATTCCGGGCAGCTTTGACGATCTGTTTATAGAGAAAGAAATACCGGGAGAATGCAGGGAGGCTGTAGAGAAGCTGGCAGAGCTGTATGAGCAGGCCCTGACAGAGTACGGCCCCCTGGCGAAGCAGCTGACAGAGTATTTGCGGGGAGCGGGAAGTCTTTCGGAACGCTTTGACCGGGATTTTGAATAGGAGGTTCCCATGTTTGAGAAATTAAAGAAAAAACTGACGCCCGTTGAGATTTCCTGGATCCTTTATGATGTGGGAAATTCCGCCTTTACCATGCTGGCCTGCTCCCTGATCCCCATCTGGTTTAAAACCCTGGCGGTGGGAGAGGGAGCCGGACAGATCAGTTCCGATGCCGCCACGGGGATCTGGGCCCTGGGGGTATCCGTTGTGACCATTATCGTGGCCCTGCTGGGACCGGTCTGCGGCACCCTGTCAGACAGGAAGGGGGCAAAGCTTATCTTTTTCCGCACCAGCGTGCTGATCGGCGTGGGCGGCTGTATCCTCAACGGCTTTACCACAGGCTGGCTGCTGTTTCTGCTTATCTTTATCATCACAAAGGTAGCCTATTCCTGTTCCCTGACTTTCTATGATTCCATGCTGAATGATATTACCACAGAAGAGCGGATGGACGAGGTTTCCTCCTACGGTTATGCCTGGGGCTATATCGGTTCCTGCATTCCCTTCCTGATCGCCCTGGTATTTTATGTGCTGGGGCCGGACATGCTGGGATTTCTGCCGGACTTTGTTTCCAGACTGGCAGGATTTGCGGTAACTGCCCTGTGGTGGCTGGCGGTCACTCTGCCTCTTTTAAAAAACTACCGGCAGAAAAATTATACCCAGCCGAAACCTCACGCGGTCCGGTCCGCCTTTTTAAAGCTGGGAGGCACGCTGAAGCGGATCGCCCTGCAGGATAAGAAGGTGCTGTTTTTCCTGCTGGCCTTTTTCCTGTATATTGACGGGGTGGGAACCATTATTGACAACTGCATCAATATCGGCACGGATCTGGGGCTGAATACCGTGGGCCAGGTAGTGGTGCTGCTGGCAACCCAGGTGGTGGCCTGGATCTTTTCTCTGGTTTTTGCCGGACTGTCCCGGAAATACCGGACGGTAACGCTGCTGTCCGTGTGCATTATCGGGTATTTCTGCGTGTGCCTGTACGCCCTGACGCTGCGCACTCTGATTCAGTTTGGCCTTATGGCTTTTGGGGTGGGGATGTTCCAGGGATCGATTCAGTCCCTGTCCAGAAGTTATTTTTCAAGAATTATTCCGGCTGAGAACTCCGGAGAATATTTCGGCATCTATGATATCTTTTCAAAAGGTGCCTCCTTTCTGGGCTCGCTGGTCATCGCGGCCGTGAAATTCGCGGGAGGCACCATTAATATCGCCGTGGGCCTGATGGCTGTTTTCTTCCTGTCCGGACTGTTCATCCTGCGGATCGCGGACCGGGTGGGAAATGAGGCCTAAACGGGAAGCCCCGTTCAGCCCCAGATGGTGCGGCGCAGATATTCTTCTATAATCCTGGCTTCCTGCCTCAGTGCGGGAAGAGATACATACTCCTCCCGGGTATGAACCCCGTCTCCCACAAGGCCGCCGAAGCAGACGGCGGGGATTCCCATGGAGAGAGGAATATTGCAGTCGGTGGAACCGGAGCCCACGGAAGGGTATTCCCCGGTAACGGCGCTGATACTGGAGACAGCCCGCTGCACCAGCTCTTCCATGGCGTCCCGGTTTACCCGGCCGGAGCAGGGCCGCTCTCCCATCAGAGACATTTCCATATGCAGGCCGGAGCGCTGCTGCCGGAAATGGTGGAGCACCTGCTGGAAATTGTTTTTCATGGCGGCCAGGCTTTCCCGGCAGTCAGACCGGTATTCCAGCAGACAGGTGCAGGACTGGGGAATAGAGTTCACGGAGGTGCCGCCCTGGATGGTGCCCACATTGTAGGTGTTTTTTCCCACTTCCGGAAGAGGCATGCGGTAAAGGCGCTGGATGAGATCCGTCATGGCCTCCACAGCGCTGGCGTTGCCGAAATCGTTGAAGGAGTGGCCGCCTCTGGTGCGGATGGTGACCTGATAGCGCAGAGAGCCCACCGCTTCCCGGCAGACGCCGCTGACGCCGCCGTCAAAGGCGGTGGCTTCCTGAATCCGGTCTCCGTAGGTTTCCATAATGCGGCGGATGCCTTTCAGATTCCCCAGACCTTCCTCGCAGCTGTTAAAGGCAAAGAGCAGGGGTTTGGGACTTTGTTCCAGGGCCTGCCTGGCGTATTTCAGATACAGCAGCAGGATGGCCGCGCAGGCTGTGTTGTCCCCCGCGCCGGGACAGCAGATCCGCTCCTCATCCCGGGTCAGAGGCATGGGCTTCGTGTCGGGGAACACGGTGTCGGTGTGGGCGGACAGAAGGATCCGCTTCCTGGCAGCCGTATCCTGCGGACCGAAAAAAATCAGCAGATTTTTGGCTGTATCCACGAAAAAGGGGATACTGTATTCCTGCAGCCGGTCTCCGATAAACGCGATTCTGCCGTCTTCCTGGCCGGAAGGGGCGGGAATGCGGCAAAGGGCTTCTAAAAGATCCGGAAGTTCCTGCTTTAGAATCGTTTCTGTAAAAATCCTGTCCGGTACACGGAGATTGCAGTCAGCCTGTTTTTTCATACGCGATCCCTCCAGTCTGCTTTTTTCTTCATTTTATCTCTTTTGCGAAAGAATGACAAGTCTTTGAAAATTTCCCCTTTTATAGGCCATTGATGAAAATTTTAGAATAAAATCATAATATAGACAGGAGAAGTATGATATAATCGGCTTATATCGGATAGAAAAAAACTGCTGCTTACAGCGGCCAAAAAGCCAAAAAGCAGCGGAAAGGGGTAAATGATATGGTCAGAAAGACAGAAGTTACGATAGCGGAGGGCCTGCGGGGCGGAAAAGGACAGGTGGAGTTTCATCATATTGTATCAAAGGATGAGCTGAACGGGCACGGCTCCATGTATGCCATGGGCATTTTGAAACCGGGCTGCAGCGTGGGCTACCATCAGCACACGGAGAATACGGAGCCATATTTTATATTAAAGGGAAAAGGCATCTTTACAGATGACGACGGATCCAGGACGGAAGTGGGACCGGGAGATGTGTGCTATATTGAGGTAGGCCAGAGCCACGGTCTGGAGAACGCCTCCCCGGACGAGGACCTGGTGTTTATGGCTCTGATTTACAACAAATAATATGGCGGAGCCGGACGCGGAAAGGAGTATGGTATGGGATTTGAGCAATTAGGCAGAAAACTGATGAACCTGGGACAGGACGCCAAAAGCGGCGTACAGAAGGTGGGAGAAACCTATCAGGTCAATAATAAACTGAATGATGAGAAAAAAGCTCTGACAAAGCTGTACGCAGCCATAGGAAAGCATATTTATCATCTGGATACCCAGACGCCGCCGGAGGGGCTGGAGGATGAATTTGCCGCCGTGAAGGCCACCCAGGAGAATATCCGTCAGCTGACGGAGCAGCTGAACCGGCTGAAAGGGATTGTCATCTGTCCCCAGTGCGGCAGAGAAGCCTCCCGGGAGGAAAAATTCTGCGCGGGATGCGGAACCCGGCTTCCGGAAGCGGAGCAGAAGACTTCTGATAAGATGAAGCAGGACGCCAGGGAAGCCGCCTCTGAAGCAGGAGACATTGTGGATGATATGGCGGGAAAGGCCAAAGATTTTTTTGGAAACATGGCGGATAAGGCGGATGCCTTCATGAAGGGAATGACTTCCAAAAAGAGCGGTCCGGATGAGAAGGACATTGTGGAAGGCACTGCCAGAGAGGTGGAGGAAGCCGCCCAAAAAGCGGAGGAGACCGTGAAGGAGGCTGTTTCGGAGGCAGAAGAGATTGTGGAAGAGGCCGCCGCCAAAGCGGAGGAGACCGTGAAAGAGGCTGCTTCGGAGGCAGAAGAGATTGTGGAAGAGGCCGCCGCTAAAGCGGAAGAGATAAAAGAAGAGGCTGCCGATGGGGCGCCTCAGGAAGAGAAGGAATAGAGGATGATCAGGGAGAGGGAGACGGACGAAATAAAAAAACTGGTGGGGGATGTGCTGGAGAGCTACCGGAATTATCCCCAGACCTGCAACATTGACACGGATAACCTGCTGAACCAGGATATTATTATCGAAATCCTTCAGGAGATCCGCTATGTGATTTTTCCGGGCTATTTTGAGCTGAAGCATTTAAACGGTCAGTCCATTGAGTATCACATCGGCGAGCTTCTGGAGGATATCCAGTTCAGACTGAGAAAGCAGGTAGCCAAGGCGCTGCAGCACACGGAGGATAACCATCCGGTGGAGACAGACCGCCTGGAAGAGAGGGCGGAGGAGATTGTAGCCGCTTTCCTGAAAAAGATACCGGCCCTGCGGGAAATTCTGGCCACAGATGTGCAGGCCGCCTATGACGGGGATCCGGCGGCGTTTAACACGGATGAGGTGATTATCTCCTATCCGGGAGTGTTTGCCATCACCGTAAACCGTATCGCCCACGAACTGTACCTGTTGGGAGTTCCCCTGATTCCCAGGATTATGACGGAATACGCCCACAACCGGACGGGAATTGACATTCATCCGGGAGCCACCATCGGCAGCTACTTCTTCATCGACCACGGAACCGGCGTTGTGGTGGGCGAGACCACCCAGATCGGCAGGGGAGCGAAAATCTATCAGGGCGTAACCCTGGGCGCGCTCTCTACCAGGGGCGGCCAGTCTCTGGGCCATACAAAGCGCCATCCTACCCTGGAAGATAACGTGACGGTGTACTCCGGCGCCTCCATTCTGGGAGGCGAGACGGTGATCGGGGAGGGAGCGGTGATCGGTTCCAACGCCTTTATCACCTCTTCCGTGCCCAGAGGTGTCCGGGTCAGCATCAAAAATCCGGAGCTGCAGTTTAAGGATCAGAAAGAGGGGGCCGTACTGCGGATGGCTGAGCTGGGCCAGGAAGGCTTCCTGAAGTGGAAGGAATAGAACAGCCGGCTACAGAAAATGTTCTGCCAGAAACACCAGCAGAGGAATGGTTGCCAGGGATGCCACGGTGGTGAAGGCAAAAATTTCAGAAGCGTATCGGAAGTTTTTGTCGAACCGCAGGGAAAACATGGTTCCTGTGGTGGCCACCGGGCAGGCGGCGGCGATCAGAATCGTAAACAGCACGCTGGCGTTTATGGGCAGGAAGCTGAAAATGACCAGCATGATCAGCGGAATAACCAGAAGCTTTATGCCGGTGACCAGATAGAGCCGGGGATTTTTCAGCGCTTTGCCGAGACTTGTCTCCGCCAGGGAGATACCGGCGATCAGCATGGCTACCGGCGTATTCAGGTCTGCCAGGTAGGTCAGGGTATCCCCCAGGACAGGGGGCAGCTTAAACTGAATGCAAAAAAGGATAAGGCCTATCGCGCTTCCGAATATCACGGGGGAGGAGAGGCCTTTTTTCAGCTGCTGTAAGGACATGTTTCCGGTCATAACCATGAGGCCATGGGTCCAGCAGAAGACATTGAAAACCACAATGTAGGCGGTCAGATACAGAACGCCTTCGCTCCCCAGGATGCTGCTGACCAGGGGGATCCCCATGAAGCCGCAGTTGGAATACATGCTGGAGAAACGCTCAATCTGATAGTCCCGGTCTTCTTTTTTGGGGATCAGCACAGTGGTCACGGCGATGCCCGCCGCATGGGTGAGAATGGCCAGCAGGCAGGCGAAAAGAAATCCCTGGAGAAGATGGGGGGAATATTCAATCTGGAACGAATTGATGATCATAATCGGATTGATGACCAGCAGAAGCAGATTGGAGAGGGTTTTGTTGCCCCGGTGATCCACGATGCCGGTTTTGAAACAGATAAAGCCTGCGATCAGCAGCAGGCACATTTTTATAATCTGATTGGAAATAATAAGAAACATTTTGACTGACACCTCCATCTGGTTTATTATGACACTAAATGAAACCGGTGTCCAGCCAGAATTTGCGGACGGAATGAAAGAGAGGAAAAACAGTATGAGAGAGTTGATTTTGGCTTCCGCCTCTCCCAGGAGAAGAGAACTTCTGGGGCAGATCGGCATTCCTTTCCAGGTGATTGTAAGCGGGGAGGAAGAAAAGGTAACAGAAACGGATCCGGGCGAAACGGTAAAAGCTCTGTCCGCCCAGAAGGCCCTTCATGTGGCCGGGCAGGAGGAGGCAGGCCGGATCGTGCTGGGAGCGGACACGGTGGTGGCCATCGACGGAAAAATTCTGGGGAAACCCAGGGACCGGGCGGACGCATTTGGGATGCTGTCGCGGCTGCAGGGAAGAACCCATTCCGTATTCACCGGGGTGACGCTGGCCCAAAAAACAGAGCCGGAAGGAGAACCGGCAGGAGAAGGAAAAGAAAACGCGAGAATCCTCGCCTGCTTTTTTAAAGAAACAAGGGTGCATGTCCATGAGATGAGCAGAGAGGAGATCGAAGCGTACCTGGATACGGGGGATGCCTATGACAAGGCAGGAAGCTACGGCATACAGGGCCCCTTTGCCGCCTATGTGGACGGCATCGAGGGGGACTATAATAATGTAGTGGGCCTTCCGGTCAGCGCCGTGTATCAGGCCCTGAAGGAGCTGGAGTCGGAAAGAGAATCAGAAGCGTCATAGGAGACGCTGACGAGAAACAGCCCCTGGGGCGGCACGGTATAGCCGGCCAGAGAGCGGTTTTTTCCCTGCAGAATGGCGTCCATATCCAGGGGCGAGCGCTGATGGAGCCCCACTTCCAGCAGCGTACCGGTGAGGATGCGTACCATGTGGTAGAGGAAGCCGCTGCCCTGATACCGGAGGATGACAAAGGGATCCCGGCGGATGATGTCAATGGCATACAGAGTCCGCACCGTAGATTTTTTCATCCGCTGGTTGGAGCAGAAGCTTTTAAAGTCATGGGTGCCGGTGAGGCGGGCCGCCGCCTCCTGCATGGCCGCCGTATCCAGGGGCTCCGGAACGTGGAGGGCAAAGCGCCTGGAAAACACGTCCGCCCAGGGGCCGTTGTCAACGCGGTATTCGTAGATTTTGCTTTTTGCCAGAAGACGGGCATGGAAGCGCTCTTCCATTTCCCGGCAGTCCAGAACCCGTATGTCCTCCGGCAGATAACGGTTGATCAGGATGAGAAGCTCTTCGGGGGAATACCGGCAGACAACGGAGGGAACCCGGAAGCTGGCGGTCTGTCCCAGGGCATGGACGCCGGCGTCTGTGCGGCCGGAGCCTGCGATTTCAACGGGACTGTCAAACAGACGGCCAAGCAGGGTCTCCAGTTTTTCCTGGATGGTGTTGGAGGTGTTGCCCTGCTTCTGCCACCCGTTATAGCGGGTGCCGTCATACTGCAGGGTAAGGCAGTAGGTAGACATGGAAGGGATGCTCCTTTCTGAGTTTTGTTTATTATAGTACAGATTTCCGAAAAAAGCGATACGGATAAAGGAGAATGTGATGAGGGAAGAAGTGAAGAGAGAACTGGAACAGGAATTGCTGCAGTATCCGATCCTGCAGTACGCCTTCCTGAAAACCGGGCAGGTATCTTTTCCGGACCGGGTGCGGACAATCTGCAGGCAGGAATGCCCCCAGTACGGAACCTCCTGGTCCTGCCCGCCGGCGGTGGGAACGGTGGAGGAGTGCCGGCAGCGCTGCGAAAAATTTACAGATGTGTTTGTCTTTTCCACCATAGCGGAGGTGGCGGATATTACCAACATGGAGGAAACCCTGGCTACCCGGGAAGAGCATGAGGAGGTAACCAGACAGGTGACGGCTCTGTTTCGGGAAAAGTTCGGAGAAGCGCTCACCCTGTCCACAGAGTCCTGCGCCATCTGCCGGGAATGCAGCTATCCAAATGCGCCCTGCAGGCACCCGGACAAAATGTTTCCCTGTGTGGAAAGCTACGGGATCCTGGTGACGGATCTGGCGGAAATGGGAGGAATGGATTTTATGAACGGCGCCAATGTGGTGACCTGGTTCAGCGTCATTTTTTTCGGTTCGTAGTTTTCTTCCGAGGCGTTCACAGAATAGACACAGAATGAACACAAATTTACCATTCCCCTATCACAAATCCAACAAAAAAATTGGATATAGTAAGAGCGTCAAAAGGAAAAAGATAAATACCAGGGGTCCGGAAAGGATACCCTGACAGGATAAGAGGAGGCTTTACTATGAGAAGAAAGAGTATCGCAATGGCGCTTTGCGCAACCGTTGTCTGCGCCGGCCTGGGAGCGGCTCAGCTTTCCAGTTTTGCCAGCGAGGCGGAGACAGGAACGAATATACAGGCGGAGAAAGAGGATTCAGATCTGACCAGCGCTTTTTCCACTATCAGTACCACAGATGAAGTAGAACCCGCATCGGATACCTTCAGCTATTCCAGTGTGGCGGATGTGGCGGAAAACGCCATGCCCTCCATCGTGGCGATCACCAATAAGTCCGTGGAGGAGGTAGAAGGATGGTTCAGGGGGCAGGTCTTCCAGTATGAGAGCGAGAGCGCAGGCTCCGGAATCATCGTGGGACAGAACGATGACGAGCTGCTGATCTGCACCAACAATCACGTGGTGGAGGATGCCACGGAACTGACCGTTACCTTCATCGACGAGGAATCCTATCCGGGCCAGGTAAAGGGTACGGATCCGTCCAATGACCTGGCGGTGGTAGCCGTAAACCTGGACGATATCAGCAGTGACACCATGGACCAGATCAAGATCGCCCAGGCAGGCGATTCCGATGACCTTCGGGTGGGCGAGCAGGTAGTTGCCATCGGCAACGCCCTGGGATATGGCCAGTCCGTAACCACCGGTATTGTCAGCGCCCTGGACCGGGACATTGAAGTGAGCGATAACTACGGAACCGTTACATACGAAGGGCTGATCCAGACGGATGCGGCCATCAACCCCGGCAACAGCGGCGGCGCCCTTCTCAACATGAACGGGGAACTGATCGGCATTAACTCTGCCAAGGCTTCTTCCTCCGGTGTGGAGGGCATGGGATACGCAATCCCCACTTCCAAGGCAGAGCCCATTCTGGAGAACCTGATGAGCATGAAGACCAGGGATAAAGTGGATGAAGATGAGGCCGCTTATCTGGGAATTACCGGCGAGTCTGTTTCTTCAGAAGTGACAGAGCTTTACAATATTCCGGCCGGCGTGCTGGTAGGGGATGTGGTAGCCGACGGTCCGGCAGATGAAGCAGGACTGCAGAAGGGCGATATTATCACCGCCTTTGACGGCGTGACCATCACCAGCATGGAAGATCTGCAGAACAGACTGCAGTATTACAGCGGCGGAGAGACCGTGGATATGACGATCCAGACCGCGGCGGGAGGCGCTTACACAGAGAAAACCGTTTCCATTACCCTTGGCCTGAAGAGTGATTATATGCAGAATTAAAACTAAACTTTCCACTAAATGATGAGGGAAAGCTGCAAAGAAGAGTACATTTGCTTCCTGACAACCGGTGTTCACCTTGTCCTATCAACATCTGTCCGCAGAAGACGGAATATTCCGCCTTCTGCGGAACATCTGTTTCGGACATGTGTACACCTGGATGTACAGGAAGCAATGTATTTTTTTTGAGTACTGTCAAGGATATAAGGTTTTTGTATCAGTTGTGTAAAATCCATGTGAAATTTACAGAAAGTTCAGACAACTATATTGACAACCGGTTTTGAGAGTGCAATAATCAGAACTGGCATATGGGACAAGTACTTTTAAGGCCTTAAAGTTGATCTCCTGTTACCAGTAAAAGCGAAAGTTTTGGATAACTTGAAAGGAGCAAACTAAATTATGAAGAATAAAGTTGTTGCTGCTCTTCTGGCCGCTTTAACGGTTGTAGGAACAAGCCAGGTTTCATTTGCTGCCACTGAACATTACAATGACAGCAGTGCGGTTGCATCAGAAGAGGACTGGAACGCATGGGTTTCCGGATGGGACGCCATGGCTGCAGATTATACCACAGTTTCACTGACGCCCGGCAAAGATGAGACAGAACTGAATTTTGCGTGGTACAGCGAAAAGACGGATGCGGAGGCTACTCCCGTTGTACATTTCGGAACAGATCAGGATGCGCTGGAAACCTTCACCGGTACTTCCGGAGATGTGAACCAGGAACTGACCGGCGACACTGCCTATACATATAACCATGTAACCGTAACAGGTCTGGAGCCCAACACCACCTATTACTATACGGTAGAAAAAAATGGGGAGCAGACAGAAGTATGCGAGTACACCACCCAGAGCACGGATACGGTAAAAATCCTGTATGTAGGTGATCCCCAGATCGGTGCTTCCTCCGGACAGACCCAGGACGGCGCAGAGCTGGTAAATGAGAGCGGCGCTGCCAACACGGCTGCCCGCAATGATGGATTTGGATGGAACAGAACGCTGAATTATGCGCTGGAGCAGAATCCGGATCTGAACTTTGTAATCTCCGCAGGGGACCAGGTGAATAAGACCGGCCAGCCCAAAGAGGAAGAGTACGCCGCTTACCTGGGAGCCGATGCGCTTGACGGACTGGCAGTAGCCACCACCATCGGAAATCACGACTCTCTGAACGAAGATTATATGTATCACTTTAACAATCCCAACGCTTCCGAGTACGGCGCAACCACAGCTGGCGGCGACTACTACTACACCTACGGTGATGGTCTGTTTATCGTGCTGAACACCAATAATTACAATGTTGCAGAGCATGAGGAGCTGATCAAGGAGGCTACTGAGGCAAATCCGGATGCCGCATGGAGAATCGTGACCATTCATCAGGATATTTACGGTTCCGGACTGGATCACTCCGACACGGACGGCATGATCCTGCGTACACAGCTGACGCCGGTATTTGATAAATATGACATTGATGTGGTGCTGCAGGGACATGACCACACCTACAGCCGTTCCGCTCTGCTCTATGGAGACGGACAGCAGCACAACAGCTATGAGTTCTCTCTGAATGAGGATGGAACCGACTATGACTGGGATCACGCTACGATTGTAGACACCCAGGAGAAAATTGAACTGGCTCCCGAAGAAGGAGATGAGGAGGCCCAGGCCGCTCTTGAAGCCTTCCGGGAGGACAATAACTGCTACACCATCGAGGATGTGGAGGGCAATACGGTGACAGATCCCCAGGGAACCCTGTACATGACCGCCAACTCCGCTTCCGGTTCCAAATACTATGAACTGATCAGCACCCAGCAGGATTACATCGTAGCCCGCAGCCAGAACTGGCTTCCCAGCTACTCTGTCATTACCATGGATGCGGACAGCTTCTCCATCGAGACTTACCAGATCACCGATGATGGAACGGTAGAAACCATCGATGAGGCATTCACCATCGAGAAAACTGGCGCAGCCAGCGCGTCAGACGAGGCAGCAGCCGAAACCGAGGCAGCTGCGGAGACTGAGGCAGAATAACTGCCGGCCGGTTTCTGGTGAAACGTTTGAAAAGCAATGCCGGGCTTCCGACGAAAAGGACGGTAGTCCGGTATTTGATTCTGCTGGTTTTAGCCTGTCTGTTTACTGTTTTTGTGATGAAGCTGAATGATGTGGAAAAAACAGAGCTGGTTGTACGGGATGGGCAGACCTTTGAGAAGGCGGAAGTAATGGAGATACTGCAGGATAATATGCAGGATAACGGAACCCGGGTAGGCGAGCAGCGGGTAAGAGTGCGTATGCTTACCGGGGAAAAGAAAGGGGAAGAACTGGAGATTACCAGCAGCGCGGGATTCCTGTTCGGCGCTGCCTGTGAAGTGGGGATGCAGGTGATCGTGATGCAGAGTGTGTCCGGGGATACGGTGGTTGCCAGCGTATATACCCAGGACCGGGAATGGGCGGTTTACATCTTTGCGGCTTTGTATCTGCTGGCTCTGTGGGTGATCGGAGGCTGGCAGGGAGTAAAGAGCAGCCTTGGCCTGATGTTTACCTTTTTCTCCATGATTTTTGTGTACCTTCCCATGATTTACCGGGGTTTTTCACCCTTCTGGACAGCGGTTTTCGTCTGCTTTATCACCACCCTGGTGACGATGTATCTGATCGGAGGCCCCACCCGGAAGACGGTGGCGGCCACCTGCGGAACGGTGGCCGGCGTGGTGGTGGCGGGAATATCCGCCCAGCTGTTCAGCCTGGCTTCAGGCATTACCGGATACAATGTATCTGATATTGAATCTCTGATGACTCTTTGGAATACGGAAGGGATTCAGGTAGGAGGCCTTCTGTTTTCCGGCCTGCTGATCTCCGCCCTGGGAGCGGTTATGGATGTGGCCATGTCGGTGAGCAGTTCGCTGCAGGAGATCTATAATCAGAATCCCAGCCTGACCCGGTTTGAACTCTTCAAGTCCGGTATGCATGTGGGCCGGGATATGATGGGAACAGACAGCAATACCCTGATTCTGGCCTTCGTGGGAGGCAGCGTCAGCACGCTGCTGCTGGATTACGCCTATAATCTGCCCTATCTGCAGATTATCAATTCCAATAATATCGGCATTGCCGTGATGCAGGGCCTGGCCGGCAGCTTTGGCGTAGTGCTGTGCGTGCCTCTGACGGTGGTCATCTGCACGGCTCTGTTTTACGGGCATCCGGGGCGTGCTTGAAGTTTTGGTTATTCTTCCGGGCTGCCAGCAAAGGCCAGTAATCCATCCTTGTATCATTATGGATATGACCGTGGTGATACTCGGGTTTGGGCTGTATATATGTGAAATTTATATATTATCTGCAATATCCTCATACCTTACCAGGGTCACATTCCCCATTTCCTTCGCCCGGTCGGCACAGCCTTTGGTAAAGCCGGTTTTGGCAAAGAGATAGTAGTGGACATTCTTGTAGAGGAACAGACGGCTGCGTTTCACAAGCGTTTCTAAAACGCCACCGGACATTTGCCGGAGAGCAGCAGATTCCAGAGATATTGCCTGCAGATGTCTTCAAAAACCTTGCCCATATAGTCTGGCAGATGCGGCTCGATGCGTTTATATGCCAGATCGCAGCAACACGCATTGCTTATAGTATAACTAAATACAGTATAGTATAAAATCAAATTTAGTCAGGTATGATTTGGCAAATTGTGATTGACTAACTTTTACTCATATATATAGCAGAAAGAGGACGCTTCCCATTCCAATAGACACCACTCTCGTTTTAGGAGGGCCTGGCTTTTACCTTAATATTCAGAACTGAGCAGGAAGTCTGCTATGTGCATGGTCTTGATGCCTTCGTAATTCCCTCCGGCAAATTCGTCTGTTGTGAGGACATATTTAGAATAATTGTCGTGTATTTCAAGCAGACGGTTATATTCACGCTTTTCTGTTTTCTCAGAGCATATCTCTTGCGTGACCTGAACATAGATCTTCTCATTCTGCCTGACGGCAACAAAATCAATTTCACCATCACTGGCTTTCCCCACATAGACGGTATACCCCCGCCGGCAAAGTTCCAGGTACACAATATTTTCAAGACTGGAAGCTGCACTGTCTGTGTTGTAGCCGAGGACGCTGTATCGCAAAGAAACATCGGCAAGGTAAAATTTCTCCTGGGTTTTCAGAATTTCCTTTCCCTGCAAATCATACCTTGAGCAGCGGTGAAGCAGATATGCCTTTTCCAGCTTTTCCAAATAGCTGTAAACCGTCTCGTTATCAAGGGCTCGGTGTTCCGACTTCAGGTAATCCGCAATCGACTTTGCCGAAAAGGTGTTTCCGACATTGCTGAAGGTATATTTTACAACGCGCTCTAATTGATCGATTTTCCTGATCTGATTTCGCTTTACAATATCTGAAAAAATCGTGGAGTTGTATATATCCCGGACAATCGTGTAGATTTCATCCTGAGAAAACTCCCGCAAATGGGTTGCTGGGAATCCACCCAGACGGACATAGTTGGCAAGTTCGGTCTTGGGCTCTTTGACAGAAGTAATTTTCCTCCTGAACATCAGGTATTCATCAAAGGACAGGGGGAAAATGCGGAACGAAATATATCTGCCGGTAAGATAGGTTGCTATTTCAGAGGACATCATTCGGGAGTTAGAGCCTGTAACATAGATGTCAACATCAAAATCCGATGCCAATGAATTGACAACCTTCTCCCAGCCATTGATTTCCTGAATCTCATCCAGAAACAAATAGGTTTTTCCATTTGACGAGAGTTGTTCTTTTAATTGAGCGTAAATCTGTTTTGCCGTCATATCTTCATATTCCATGGAATCATAACGGCAGCTTATAATGCGCTCAGATGGGATATTTCGCTCTGTTTTAAGCTGCTCCATAATCATTTTCAATATCGTGGATTTCCCGCAGCGGCGCACCCCCGTGAGTATCTTTACAAAGGGTGTATCTACATAGGGCATGATCCTATCTACGTATAAAGGTCTGTAAATCATCGTGACCACCTCCATCTGTAAATAGTATATCGCAAAACTTACGGATGATCAATAGGTTTTGCGGTTATAAACCGCAAAACCCTTTTCCTATTTTCCCATTTGCGCTCCCTGAAAAAGGCGGTGTTTTCTGCCGCTATTCATCCTGCAGCATAATCATAGTGGTGAAAGAGTGGTCGGTGCTGTCGATCTGATAGATTCCGTGATATTTTTCCACAATGCTTTTGATTATCTTAATTCCCATGCCGTGAAGCTCCGGCCGGCTCTTGCTGGTGACAAATTCCGGATTGGTTTTTCTCACATCGCTGCCACTGGTATTGGAAATCTCAATAACCAGATAGGCTTTTGCCTTGTGAACGGACAGACTGATGCTGGCGTCCGGCAGAGTAGCGCAGGCCTCAATGGCATTGTCGCACAGGTTGGAAAACAGGGAGATCAGATCTCCCACAATAATTTTTCCGTCAGAGGAAAGAACAATATCCGCTTTGAACCGGATGCCGTACTTTTCCGCAACGGTCGCTTTCTGATTCAGAAGAATATTCAGGCTTACATTGTCCGTATACTGGCGCAGGTGCACGCCTTTAAACTGCGACTGATGAAGTGACAGAAGATACTGATGCAGCTCCTGGGTTTTTCCGGCTTCCAGAAGGGCGTCCATGGCAAACAGGTGGGCCTTGTAGTCGTGCCGGAATTTTTTCAGGGATTCCGTCATGTCGATCTGCTGTTGCAGATACTGATTCTGTATCCGCACGGCGGCATTCTGCACACCGGCAATGCGGGTATTTTCCGCCATGACGGCCAGAGTCTTTACCAGCATCAGCAGGAGAATGGGAAGAACTGTAAAAAACCCGATCACAGCCAGTTTCAGAAAATAGGATGAGATCTGTTCCGGCACATGGGTCGTCAGCATAACGGTATCTCCCACGGAGACCAGAAACAGAAAGGCCCAGCAGGAGGCGGGAAGCTGAATCTGCTGTTCCCGGGGCCAGAGCAGAAGCCGATGGATTATAAAATACAGAATAACCTTGCAGCCGATGCGCTGGAAGAAGAAACCGGTCAGATGCGTCAGACTCCCGGACGCGGACGCGTCCATCAATGGCCGCAATGATATAATCACCAGGTTTTCAAGAGAAAGAATCAGCAAGGTAAAAATCGAACAGATCACAATCTTGATAAACAGTTTTTCACGAAACAGAAGGATGCTGTAAAGCAGAGGAATAAGAAGGATCATAGAATAATACAGGTAGTAATTATTGCCGGAGAGCCAGTCTGCCAGAAACAGCAGCAGAGTGGAGGCGGCCGTGACGGCAGCCGTCTGAAAATAAGGAACGGAAGTTCCCCTGCGGGGATGAAAAAAATGATTCACCAGATAGACAAAGAGAAAAGAATCCGTTATCTGTCCCAGAATGTGCAGAACGGTTTCTATCGGTGTGTCATACATAGCAAAAATCTGAAGCATAATCGGAACTCCTCTCTGTTATCGAATATAGCCGAAGAAAAGCTGCAGCGCTTCTTTCCGGCGATGACGGCTTAAAGGAAGTTTTTCCCCGTTGTCCAGTATGACATGGCCGGTATCAATGCGGTATACATATCTGAAATTCACCAGATACCCCCTGTGAATCCTGAAAAAATGGTAACAGGTCAGTTCTTTCTCTAATTTTGTAATGGTGCAGCGGACCAGTTTTCTGCCGTCAGTCCCCACAATATACTGGTATTTTTCCTGGGCTTCCACATAAAGAATCTGATTGATATGCAGGGGAATAACATGCCCCAGGTCGTCCTCAAACATAAGAACAGGCTCCGGCTCTTTTCGCAGGCGGTCTGCCAGCAGATCCATGGCCTGTTCCATATCCTCCCGAAAACAGGATTTACGGACAAAAGCCAGGGGCTGTACCTGGAAGGTGTGGTAGACCAGTTCTTCCTTCGCTGAGACAAAAAGAATCAGAGCGTCCGGGCAGACCGCCCGGATTTTCTGCGCCAGCACAATACCGTTCTGTTCAGGAAGATCAATATCCAGAAAGTAAATATCGCAGTAGTTTCCCCCTAAAATCTGTTTTAAAAGATCCTCTGCGGAAGAAAACACTTCCAGACTGGCAGTCAGTTCCCGCTTGCGGAAGGCATTTTTTATCACTGCGGCCAGCTGCGGCAGCAGCATAATTTCATCATCGCAGACTGCTGTTTTCCAACACTTCATAAGATCCCGCTCCTCTTTCCTGCCTGTAGTATAGCATCTTTAAACCGGTTCGGACAATTCTTTTCCGTAGCCATTCGTGACAATTTCAGACCACTGGTGACAAAAGAATTGAGACACGACCGGGGGTCTGCTATGCTGGATTTCAGAAAAAGCAAGGAGGGACCGGAGCCTATGAAAAAAAGAATGTTTATGTTAAGCGCGGTATTGCTGGCTGTCTGCTGCAGCTTTCCTGCGCTGGCCCAGGAAGGCGGAGGAGAGCAGCTGTCTGCGGCAGACCAGCAGAGACGGATTACCGGAAACGTGGAGGAATGGAAACCTGCGGACAAGACCGGCAGCTATACGGTGACGGATCTGGACCAGAACGGCAGTCTGGAGCTTCTGTCTGCCGACTATGACGATGAGACCATGGAGACTGTGACAAAAATCTGGGAGGTCTCTTCGGAGGGGAAACTGGTGGCCTGCGAACTTCCCTGGGAGGAAGGGGACAGCCAGCCGGATCTGATTACAGACAGCGCCCAGGTTTACTATGATGAGGCGGAAGATATTTACTACTATATTTTCCAGGATGCCAGTGCCGGCAGCGAAACGGCGGAGACGGCAGTTCTCTCCCTGAAAGACGGAGTGATAACGGAGGAACGGCTGGATGAGGGAACGGAAGCGGACCGGTTTGACGGCATGGAAGAAATGACCGCCTCCTTCAAGTGGGTCAGCACAGCGGAACATGCCCTGGGAAGCGATGTGCCCATGGAACAGATCCTGACGCTGATAGAAGGGTCTTATGCCGGATTTTCCCTGGAAGGGGCAAAAGCCTGAGGAAAAGTGATACAGGCCGGACGATAAAACATCTTACTAAAAAGAAAATACCTCAGGTATTTTTAAAATAAAAAAGGAAAGGAAGGAAAAGTATGAAAAGGAAGAGAGTTATTGCGCTGCTGCTTATGATGAGCATGACAGCAGGCGCCTGTTTCCCCACCGCTGCCATGGCGGAGGAGACAGAAGGAACAACGGGGGCTTCAGGCACCTATGAGCGGCCCTACGAGGTAAACGTGGTAGAGGTAGCGGCTGATGGAGAGCAGGCAGCGCTGGAGACTCACACCAAAACCATTATTGAAGTGGACGGACTGCAGTTTAAAGATCTGAACGGAAACGGCCAGCTGGATGTGTACGAGGACTGGCGGGCAGATATTGATGACCGTGTGGATGATCTGCTTTCCCAGATGACCCTGGAAGAAAAGGTGGGCAGCCTGTTCCATGCGTCTACAGGCGGCACCTTCACTTCCCTGTACCCGGTAACGGAGGAATTCCTGTACAGCAACGAGTCTGAGATCGAGGTGAACGGAGAATATTATACACCTCTGTACCATCAGATTATTTCAGACTACAATACGGTATTTCTTCACAATGTAAACGGTACGCCGCTGGAGCAGCTGGAAGAAAACAACACGATCCAGGAAATCGGCGAGAGCGGCCGGCTGGGCATTCCTGTGACGTTAAGCTGTGACCGTTCCTACAATACCTGGGGCGGCATGGTAAATATGTCCAACTACGCTTTCGGCGTGGCTGACGATGAGGAACTGCTGTATGATCTGGTAGCCCAGTACTCCAAGGAAATGAGAGCGGTAGGCTTCCACATCCCCTTCCATACCTATGGCGTGGAGATCGGAAGCTGGTATGGCGATGAAGTAAACAATATCGCCAAGATGACTGCCACCGAGACACTGGCTTATGAAGAGAACGGCGTAGGAGCCTGCACCAAGCACTACATTGCCAGAGGCGGAAGATCCAGCTATGCCGGAGCAGTCAGCCCCGCGAACCTGCTTGACAGCTGGCTGGTAGGATGGCAGGCGGCTGTGGATGCCGGAACTTCCTACATCATGCTGAACAACGGACCTGCTCTTAATGACTGCAACGTGTGCTATGACTCTGAGACGCTGGGTATCCTGCGGGATGATCTGGGATACGACGGCATCATCGTAACAGACTGGCCCCTGTTTATGGGAGCGCCCTCCGCGGAAGGCACCACTCCTGAAGGAGACGATCTGTCCACCATGGATGTGGGACAGCTGTACACCACTATGCTGGAAGCCGGCGTTGACCAGTTCGGATGCTTCTTTATGGCAGACGGAACAGACGCCAGCCAGGAGTATGTGGATGCCAATTATTCCCACAGACAGCAGGCTGCATGGCCGGATGCCATTGTAGCGGCAGTGGAAGACGGCACCTGCGACATCGAGCTGATCGACCGGGCAGTAGCACGCACCATGCGCAATAAGTTTGAGATGGGTCTGTTTGAGGATCCCTACGGCAGCGCGGAGGAAGTGCTGACTCTGGCGGCAAGCGAAGCGTATCAGGCAGAGCAGTTTGAACTGACCACCATTGATGACATTTACGCAGCCCGCAGCGAAGAGACCAATGAGATGGAAATCCGTCTTCAGACAGAATCCACCGTTCTGCTGAAGAATGATGACAACATTCTTCCTCTGGCAGATGGAACCGCCATCTATGTGACAGGAAGCGATGAGGAGACAGCCGCAAACGATGCGGAGGCTATGGCCGCTTATGGAAATGTAGTAAGCACCATGGAGGAAGCGGATGTGGTGGTAGCCCGTATTGGGGATACTGCTTCCGCCGAGACCATTATCGGTGAGGCTCAGGCAGCAGGCAAGCCCGTTGTCGTGGCTTACCAGGCATCCAACGGAAGCTTCAGCAGCGCCGGCGTAGAGCCCAATTCCTACATTGCGGAAAACAGCGCAGCGCTTCTGATGATGACCTATGACTGTAAGACAGACCATGGTTCCAGCATGGGCAACTTCTTCACCTATACCCTGCCTTCCGTACTGGCGGATATGGTATTCGGCGAGAAGGAGCCGGAAGGAAGCCTGGTATATGAGATCCCCAGAGATGGTGATGACGCGCAGACAGACTGGGGCGAGCTGGCTTATGATACGGGCGTGGATACCACCACAAGACTGTATATGGCAGCCACTGTCCGCCAGGATCCCACCGCTCTGCTTCCCAACAACCTGGGAGACGTGCTGTATCCCGCCGACTTCGGTATGCGCTACGGCGAGGATTCCGACATTAACCTGAACACCCTGGTGATGGATCAGGAAGTGACCACCACAGAGCAGGAGAACTCCTGGACCGGCGAAATGGAAGAAGTAAGCGTTGCGGCAAATAAGACCGTTGCTTCTGGCGAAACCTTCCAGATTTACATGATCGCCGATAATGCCGGCGCAGACGGAACGATCCTGGCACAGGCCTACGAGGGCGATACCCTGCTGGCTTCTCAGATCGTCAGCGTAGAAGGCGAGTCCTTCTCCATCGTGACGATGGACATCACCCTGGAAGGAGCAGGCGAGCATGTGATCACCGTTGGAGACAACACCCTGACCGTGACCGTTGCATAACATAGGATTGCTGTAAAAAGATTTTATTGGAACTGTCGGGAAATAGATAGTCTGAAACAGGGGAGGGTGTTCTCTATCATGAAATTCATGATAGAGCAGCATCCTCTTTCTGCTATAAATATAAGGGAAAGTTACAAAAAGAGTAGATTCCCTTCCTTTGCTGCAACGATCCAGGCTTCAGTACTGTCACATGGGATGACAATACAGGTATCATCCGTTTCTTCGAGCCATGTGGTAAGGAGTCCTTTGAGGTGGGACATATGCCCTGCTACGGAAGCAGTATGTCTCGGGCACGGGAGAACAATGGGACAGGCAGCTCTCTCTTCGGGGGTGATATTGCAATCTGAAGGATTCCATTCTCCCTTATGAACACATTGAGTTGCTCCCATTTGGATAACTAAAAAATCCAGAGCCGGGACAGCGGCTGGCCTTCATTGATCAGTTTCTGAGAAACTCTGACCCGCTGTATCTGAGCGTAGCCGTTGGAATCGCGATCCACTGCAAATAAGCGGATATTGTCATTGCTCAAATTCAATCCGTCCAAAACAAGTGGATTATGGGTAGTCAGAAAAACATGCTTGTCCTGCCGCAAAATCTGATCACAGAAAACCTCCATCATTTTTTTGGCCAGACGCGGATTTAATGCGTGATCAAAGCTGTCTACTGCAAAAATGGACGGACCTTGCGGATGCATTGCCAGTGCAAGCATGAACAGGACATAAAGAGCACCTTCGCTTGCGTCGTAGCCAGTAAATTGAGCGGTATCCTTCATGTAGCGGTCGGTGAACTCGATAACATCACGAGTGGTTGGAACATTGGCGTTGATATTGCTTTTCTTTGGCGCGGCCACTGTAATAGCAGCAGCCCAGTCAATCATATCGAGAATGTCATCCATGCAGAGACTGCCGAAAAACACTTCATCATCTTCGGAGTGGATCAATGTCTTGATAGCTTCTGCAAGGCGACCGCCGTTCAGCCCAATCGGGGTCGTTTGGGTCATGTCAGGCATGGTACCGCGCAATGTCATAGTGTTAGGCTGAAAAATGCCGTATGCTGAAAAATCCTCTGCAACTTTTCGGCTGGCATTCAAGTTAATCGCATCATCAATAAGAAAGAAGCCAATATAGTTGCTGCTCTGCCGGGAGGAGGCGTTGCTCCTTCCCCACAACCTTTCGCCATTCTGGAAAAATGCTTCAGAATGATATTTCCAATACTCTGTATCAGTGGGAGTAGTTAAGTGAACATCATATTGGTACACATCCGAGCTGCTGCCATCATCCCATTCCAAAGAAAGATCAACGGTAGATTTTAGCCGGTTGATGCTCTTAAAATTTGACTTATAGAGGGCAGGAACGCTAAGACGAATCCCCTTGCGCTGGAGACTGGCAGCATCAACCCGATCTGTCATGGCTGCGCTTAACAAACCGATTCCTTCCAGAATCGTGGATTTACCAGAACCGTTGGATCCGATAAACACATTGACCTTTCCCGGTTCAAAAGATGTCTTATAAAGACATTTGAAGTTCCCAAAACTTACTTTCCTAAGATTCATGTAATCCCCTCTTTCTGAAAATTAAATACAGCACATTTTCGAAAAACAGGTATATCTAATTTGGAAAATGCGTAATTATCAAGAGGGGATGCAACAATGACATATCATTCTTTTTGACGGGCATCCGGTAGCTACAGCAGGTTTTCCGGAGCCGGAAAAGACTTGCATATGGCAGAATAACATGCAGAATCTTTTATGATTCGTTGCCTCCCATGCAACAGAGCCCTTGCCTTTTCCTGCTATACTCCTGTTAACAGAAAGAGATACACGGAAACAGTTGGTATAAAAACAGGAGGAGAGGAATATGGCATTTGACACACTTTTGCACAGAGGCGAGATCAGGAGATTTTTAAAGGATCAGAAAAACCCGGAAAAAGTCAGGAAGGAGCTGGAACGGCTCTATGAAACGGCAGCGCCGGTACACGGAGTGCGGATTGACGAGAAGTATACGATTATTGAAAATAAACTGGGGTTCCAGATACTGAAAAATTCTGATATTGTATGGGTGTATCATCTCAACACGAAAGCAAAGCTGTACGGTGTGGTAACGACAGGAAGTTTTCACGCAGTGGCGCTGCGTACGGAGGATGGGGGAGATCACCGTGCGTTGACTATGGGAACGAATGGAGCACAGGAACTGCTGCAATATCTGTTTCCCCGTCTGCCCCAGGCATTTTTTGGTTACAGCGATGAAATTGTGCAGGTATGGAATCAGGGCGTACAGAAACAGGATAAACATGCAGATATGCGAATGCTGGGAATGATGCAGCATCAGAAGGCCCGGAGAGGATAAAAACGATCACCTGTGAAAACAGACAGGAAAAAGGAAAACCCCGGCGAATTTCACTAAGACAGGAAATTCGCCGGCCTTTTGATTCAGAAAGAGCAGCCTCCTCCAGTGTTACGGGGCGGATGCAAGGATTTTTTGCGCAGCCCTGCCAGGAAAAGGCCTGCGCCGGAAACCGTCAGGAGGCACTGAACGATGAGAACAGACGCCGGCAGAGAAAAGCCGGGATCCAGGGCATCAAGGCCCAGGGGATAGGCGGTAAAGAAACTGCCGTTTAAGAGGCTTAGAGCCTCCGGCAGGGGCAGCGGGGCCAGCAGGAAGGGCAGGGCCATCCAAAGATAGAGCAGCCAGGGCCTGATCTGACTCAGCAGCCAGCCGCTTCCCAGGGCGAAGAGCAGAGGGGGCAGCAGGGCAGTAAGGGCGCAGGGCAGCAGGCTTCCCCAGTCAAACCAGTGAAAATACCAGCCGTAGAACAGAGCGGCTTCCGCCAGGCAGGCCAGGGAGAGGAGGAATGTGCCGGTCAGGGCAGCGCCGCACCGGACGAGGACGTACCGGCTGGCCGGCACAGGCGCCGAGTCGGTGAGCACAGATACTCTCCGGGCTTTGGCGGAGATAAAAAAGGTAAGGAAAAACAGGGCGCCGATCCAGAGCAGGGGCAGCAGCCGGCCAAGGTAATCCCCGAAACTCCAGGGGGAGAAGGGGGCTGTGTGGGATACCCCCAGGATGGTGACCCGGTCCAGCACCTGCCAGCCGAAAAACAGCAGGACCAGCAAAAGACCGAAGAAAAATTTATTCCACAGCAGTCGTTTACATTCATAATAAAATACTTTACGCAAGATTTAACTCCTCCTCTGTCAGATTGCAGGCATCCAGAAATTCCTGGTAGGTCAGATAGGGGTAGCTCCAGTCCAGCTCCCGGTTAAACAGGCCTTTTAAGATCTGGTCCATGGATTCCTCCCCGCCCACCAGCGTTTCCGCTTTTAAAATTTTAAGCGGCATCTCACAGTACTGGCGCACCCGGGACAGGCTGTTGGAAATTTCCAGCTGCTTGCTCTGGGGCAGTTCCTGCAGATACTCCGGGCTGCGAACGTAATAATTCAGGTAATAATCCTCCGCCTCTTGCTGCCACTGGTTTACATACTGTTCCCTGGCGTAGTCTTCCCCGTACAACTCTTTGACAATGCGGTAGGTGGTATAGACGGTGAGTCCTTCCGCCGACCAGGGGCTTTCTGCGTCTGACCCATCGAACATGTTGGCCAGTCCCCACCACTGATGGACCAGCTCATGGATAAAGACTTCTCCCACAGCCCCGCCCTTGTCGGGATCGGATAAGTTGGCCGCGGTAAAATCCGCCTCGTCCAGCAGGCTGGCGCCGTCGGTGGCGTACCCGCCCCCGGCAGTTCGGCTCTGGATGAGCTTGAGAGAGCCGCCGGCTCCAAAGGACAGGGGGCCGTAGTGCTCCGTACAGTAATCTACCACCTTTCGCACAGCTTCCGCCGCGTTCGCCTTCTCCATAATGGCCTGATGTTTTCTCCCGTAGTAGAACTGAACCGTGATGCCTCCCGCTTCAATGTCCTGGCGGACATAGTCTCCGGCGTAAAGTATGCCTCCGGTCCCCTCATCTTCATAGCGCCAGGTAATGATGCCGTCATCATGCTCTTCCACAGCCCGGGCCTCTGCCCGGCCAAAGGGAATCACGCTCATGTGGGCGGGCACCGTAATTTCCATGGTCACAGGGATGGAGTCTTTCGCCGGCAGCACATTCAGAAGCCGGGGGGAAAGGGAAGCATTGGTCAGGCAGATGTATTCCCGGCTGATTTCCACGGATCCCTGCATGGTGGAGGTGGTACGGTCCTCTCTGGGAAAACCGCCATAGCGAATTTCCAGTTCCATCTCCTCTTTTGCCGGGAGCGTTACTTCCAGCATGGCCTCATTGTACTCCTGATAATCCCCGACCCGGAAGGGAACCTCCTCTCCGTCAGCCCGGACGGAGGAGACGGTGTAGCCCGGATTGATGGCAAAGGAGACGGTCTGCTCTTTCCCGGAGGAGTTTTGAAACTCATAGGAAGCCGTTCCCGTGACAGAACCGCTGTCTGTGCAGGGCGTGACCTGGGCGCTGCGGTGAGAGCAGGTGACACCCTCGGCATACTCCAGTTCAGAAAAGGTCATGGCAGAAAGATCCGGATTGCTGTGATCCACAAAGGGCTGGAGAGCGTAGGCCGTGACGGAGGAGGCGAGCAGAGCCAGAACCAGAATGGGACGGCAGACTCTGCGGACGCTCCGGGCAAAAGAGCCGAAAGGTCCTTTCCCATACTGGCGGACGCACAGGCAGGAGAGCCCCCAGAAACCGGCCAGAGCCCCCAGCCAGGTAAACCGCATGTAGGCTGCGGAGCGGAAGATCCGAAAATTGGAAAAATCATCGGACAGGGCCCACACGCTGGGATTGAGCCAGCAAAGCTGCCATTCATCGGCCCACAGCGTAAGGCTCAGACCGCAAAAGGCGGCAAAGAGCACCAGGGACAGATCCATCCGGCAGGTGAACTGGTAAAAGGCGGCGGCTGCCAGGAGGGCCAGGGGAAGGGCCAGGCCCATAAAAATCAGGTAGGCCAGACAGTAGTCTGTAAGATCAAAAACGGATCCTACCAGAGACCAGGTGACGGGCAGCCAGGCCAGCATGGTAACCGCCGTTGCCAGCAGTCCGACTGCCAGCAGAGCTGTCAGACGCACCATTGCCATGCGCAGGGGCGGCACTGCCGCATCCACCAGCGCATCCATCCGGCTGCGGCTGACCCGGTCCAGTTCCAATACGGCAAGGAGGCCAAAAAAGATTCCCCCTGCCGCGCCTCCGGCCAGGGCCGGATTGGCCAGATACAGGGAGAGCATGGTATCGGCAGTGGCAGGCTTGTACAGAAACAGACCTGCCAGGGGGGAGAGAAGGGTCAGCAGCAAAGCCAGCCAGGCGGGACGGCTGTGGAGCAGACGGTGAAGCTCCCGGGCAAAAAGTCCTGTGGATTTCATGAGACCACCTCCCTGGAAATCAGATAGAGGTAGGCGTCCTCCAGGGAGGGTTCCTCCGGCACGGCGCAGGCGGGCAGGGACTCTGCCACGGCCCGGCAGCGGATGCCCTGGCTGGTGTTGACCCGGGCGGTAATGTGCAGCCCCTCCTTTTCAAAAGCCTCCTGCTCCCAGAAGATGCCCACATGGCCCTGGGCAGTCAGAATGAGTTCCTCCGGGGTGCCGGCAAACAGGATGCGGCCGTGGTGGATCACCACCAGCTGGTCGCATACAGACTGCACGTCCTCAATGATATGTGTGGAGAGCAGCACCAGACGGTTTTGGGCGGTTTGAGAAAACAGGTTGCGGAAATGGATCCGTTCCTCCGGGTCAAGCCCCACGGTAGGCTCATCGAAAATAAAAAAGGAGGGATTCCCCAGCAGCGCCTGGGCAATGCCCACCCTCTGACGCTGGCCTCCGGAGAGGGTGCGGATTTTTGCTTTTGCTTTTTCTTTCAGGTTCACCGCTTCTATGGCCTGTGAGACGGCGGCTTTGGGGGAACGTATTTCTTTCAGGGCAGCCATGTAGTCCAGAAACTGGGCCACCGTCAGCTCGTCAAACAGACCGAAATCCTGAGGCAGATAACCAAGCCGGGCTTTCAGCTGTTTTTCAGACCGGATGAGGGGACGGCCGTCCACCTGGATGGAGCCGGCGGTGGGCAGAAGAGCCCCCACCAGCAGCTTCATCAGGGTGGACTTTCCCGCTCCGTTGGGTCCCAGAAGCCCGATGAGGCTGGGAGATTTGAGATCGAGATTTAGATTTTTCAGCGCTGTCTTTCCGTTAGGATAGACCATGCTGACATTTTGTACACGAATTTCCATAGCTTTGGTATCCTTTCTGTTTTTGATTCCCCGCATGTTTGCATCGGGGTATGAGACTTAAAACAGTTGAAGGATACCAGGGCTGTTTGGATTTAAGCTGAAAATCAGATGTGTTTTGTGTGAAGAAAAAGGACTTTGGCCCGCACTCCTTCTTTGGTGTTTTCAATGGAACAGGATGCCTGATGGCGGTCCAAAATCATTTTTACCAGAAAAAGGCCCAGGCCGCTGCCTCCTGTTTTGCGGTTTCTGGATTCTTCCTGCCGGTAAAAGGGTTCAAAAAGGCGGGGAAGGGCCTGGTCGCTGATGTGAACGCCGGTATTTTCCACAATCAGGGCGGGGTGTCCCTGCTCCATACCGCACCATATCCGGATGGCGGCGTCTTCCGGGGAATAAAGGGAGGCATTGGAGAGCAGGTTTCCCATGACCTTTTCCAACAGAGAAGAGATTCCGATTACGGTAATGCCGGGGGCAAGCTGGCAGATCAGATGCTGCCCCCGCAGCGTGATAAGTTCCCGGTCCAGGGCAAGCCGGCGCTTTGCCAGATCGGATAAATCTACCTCTTCCCGGGAGGAGGCCATTCCTCCTGCTTCCATGCGGGAGATGGTGAGCATTTCATGAATCAGATGTTCCATGCGGCCTGCCACCTGGAGGGACCGGAGCAGATATTTATCCCGGTCCCGGTATATGTCCACGCCTTCCAGCATGCCGGTAAGCTGCCCCTTCAAAATGGTAATAGGCGTTTTCAGCTCGTGGGAGGCGGCGGAGAAAAAGGCTGTCCGCTGTCGTTCCCTCTCTCTTTCCCGATCCACCTCTCTCTGCAGCGCCCGGTTGGCCGTTTCCAGTTCGCGCAGCGCGGATGAAAGCCGGGCGGCCATCTGATCCAGACTGCGGCTCAGAGCGCCGATTTCATCCCGGCGGGTTTCGTGGCTGGTCCAGTCAAAGTTCAGCTGGGCGAAACCTGCGGCGATGCGGTTCAAACGGAGAATGGGCCGGGTAATGTAGCGGGAGTAGACAAAGGCGCACAGCAGGGAGAAAATCAGCAGCGCCAGAAGAAGCCAGGGAGCCATGCTGATCAGGGCCTGAACCGCCAGGTTTTCCTCCCTGGCGTAGGGGCTCACATACAGGCTGTAGGTTTCTTCCCGGTTGGCAAAGGTGACATCCGCGAAAATGGAAGCCTGCTGCAGAGACGTAATGGAGACGCTGCCGTCTCCGTCATTGTAAACCGTGACCTGGGAGGCGGAGACTTCCGGGGTATACTCCCCGTCCTGTGCCGGAGGGGACAGCTCTGACTTCCCGTCCGGGGAGAGAAGCGCCACGTCAGCCCGGGTGGTACGGATAAATTCCTCCAGAACAGGGCCGCTGTCCTCAAAATCTGTGTTTTTCAGCCGCTTGGCCAGAGCGTCCACCTGCTGCTGCAGATCATCGTTCACCACCGCGGTATAGGTGCTGGGGGTCGCCCAGGCGATCAGGGCGAAGGTAACGGCCCCGGCGCCCAGCAGAATGAGGACGGTGATGAAAAAGATCCGGGCCGTCAGGCTCTCAATCAGTTTCCTTCGCAGCACGGTATCCCACCCCCCTTACTGTCTCAATATAGTCCCGCTCCAGTTTGCGGCGGAGATTTTTAATGTGGCTGTCCACCACCCGGGCGTCCCCGTAAAAATCATAGCCCCACAGCTTGGCCAGCAGCATCTCCCGGGTAAATACCCGGCCCGGCGACGCCAGAAAGGTGTACAGCAGATCAAACTCCCGGGCCGTCAGATCCAGAAAGCGGCCTTCAAGAGAAACTTCTCTGGTATCCAGGTTAACGGTTATATCCCGGTAGCGGAGGAGATTTTCCGCTTCCGCTCCGGCGCTTCGCCTGAGGATCACCCGGATCTTTTCCAAAAGTACCGGAATGGAAAAAGGCTTTGTCACATAGTCGTCAATATTCAGGCCGAAGCCCTTTAACTGCTGTTCTTCCCCGTCCAGGGCCGTGAGCATGAGAATGGGAACCTGGGACTGGCGGCGAATTACCTCGCACACACCGAAACCATCGATTTTCGGCAGCATAATATCTAAAAGAACCAGATCAAAGGTCCGGGACTGAAACAGATCCAGTGCCGCCACTCCGTCCTCCGCCGATGCGGTCCGGTATCCCGCGTTTCGCAGATAAGCGGTCAGCAGCTCCTGAATATCCGGTTCGTCCTCTACGATTAAAATGGATTTCATAAATCATCACCCTGGGGCAGTGTACCACAGAATTATGAATTTACCGTGAAGATATAACTTGTTATGATCGATGAGAGAAGATATAATGCTATTAAAGAACTATATCGGAGGAACCTATGCCTTTCCTGTTAATCAGAAATGATATTGCAAAAGTAAAAGCAGACGCAGTCGTAAATACGGCCAATACCCGCCTGGAGGAGGGACCCGGAGCCAGCCGGGCCATCTATCTGGCGGCGGGAGAGGAGAAACTGCGGGAAGCCTGCCGGAAAATCGGGGGATGTGAACTGGGGAAAGCCGTGATCACTCCCGGTTTTCAGCTGCCCGCCAAATACATCATCCATGCGGTGGGACCGGTGTGGCAGGGAGGCGGCAGCGGAGAGGAAGAGATTCTTGCCGGCACCTACCGGGCCGCCCTCCGGCTGGCGGTGGAGTACAAACTGGAAACCATTGCTTTTCCGCTGCTCTGCGCGGGAAACTACGGGTTCCCGGCAGGGCGGGCCCTGCGGGTGGCTACCCGGGCCTTTGAGGACTTTCTTCTGGAACATGAGATGACCATCTATCTGGTTTTATATGACCGCCGTTCTCTGGATACGGGCAGAAAGCTGTTTGTCTCTATTCAGGAATATATCGATGATCATTATGTGAAAGAGTATGAGGCAGCTTACCGCCCGGCAAAGAGCCGAAACCTGGAGGCGAGAAGGCAGAGAGCTTTTTTTGAACAGGCCAGGTCCTCTGAACCTTTTGGGAACGGACCTTTCCTGGAAGCTTTCTCGCCCGCGCAGCCGGCGCCCGGCAAAAGAAAGCTGGAGGATATAATGAAGCATCTGGGAGAGACTTTTTCCCAGATGCTGCTGCGGCTGATTGATGAGAGAGGGCTGACGGATTCGCAGGTGTATCACCGGGCCAACGTGGACCGGAGACATTTCTCCAAAATCCGGAACAATCCGGATTATGCGCCCAACAAAAAAACGGTGCTGGCTTTTTCCATCGCCCTGGAACTGTCCCTGGATGAGACGCTGGATCTGCTGAAAACCGCCGGATACTCTTTTTCGGACAGCTCCAAATTTGATGTGATTATCCGGTTCTTCCTGGAAAACCGGATGTACGATGTGTTTGAAATCAATGAAGTCCTGTTTGCCTATGACCAGCCTCTGATCGGAGGCTGAGATCCTTTTAAAGGGAAACTGTCGGCCGTCGGGAAGTCTCATAGGGGAAGAAGAAGGAGATGCAGACACCTTTTTCTTCCCTTTCTATTTGCATTTCCAGATCTTTTCCAAAATAATAGCGCAGGCTGTAAATTACGCCGTACAGGCCGGTCTTTTTGCGCAGGAGCAGATCGTCCGCCTGATAGGCGGAGTAAAGCGCCCGGATTTGATCTTCCGTTATTCCAACCCCGTTGTCTTTTACAAAAATGTGGATGCGGCCATGCTCCAGCCCGGCATGAATCAGGATCGTACCGCCGGAAGGGTATCCCGCGATTCCATGGATCAGAGAATTTTCCACCAGGGGCTGGAAAATAATGGAGGGAAGCATGGCGTCTCCGCCCTGGGAACCACACTCCAGGATGAAGGAAAAACGCTCTCCAAACCGGCGCTTCTGCAGGGTAATGTAATGCTGTACATGGCTGATTTCCTGATTCAGGGTAACAACTTTTCCCACCGCATTGAGGGAAGTCCGCAGAAAGCCGGCCAGATTCAGGGAATAATCATAAGTCTGGGGAGCGTTCTCCAGGATTGCGATGCTGGAGAGCATACCAAGACAGTTAAAAAGAAAATGCGGATTTACAAGGGACTGAAGCTGTTCCACCTGGGCCTGGGCAACCTCCATTTTCATCTGCACATTCTGCATTTCCAGAGTATGTACTTTCTCGGAAAGATGAATGGTCTCCCGCAGTTGTTCCATCTGTTCCCGGATGGTGTCTGACATGCTGCAGAAGGAAGAAGCAAGCTGCAGAATTTCCTGGGCGGTGTCGGTTTCAGGTATTTGGCTGGCCAGCGCTTTTGTGTTTTCCAGAGGGATTTGCTCTGTCTGCTCTGTCAGAACGGTTAAGGGCCGTACAATTCGCTGTACCATCTGACGTCCGTCCAGAAGAGAGAAGCCTCCGGCAAGAACAAGCAGCAGGATGATGCCGGGAATTTGAATTGCCAGATGGCTGCGAATTTCAGCCGCTTTCCGATTAATGATGTCTATCTGGAAAGGGACAGTGGTGCGGTACTGCAGATTCAGTTCCTGGTATAAGGCCTGAACTTCCTCAAAGGATTCCAGGGCTTCTGGCCTGCTGCCGGAAGAAAGCCGGCTGGCAGTGATCTGAACTTTGTCAAGGTACCGAGCCGTCAGCTGCCGGGTATCCAGAAACTGTGCCTGGGGAAAGGCTTCCGCAACATCTTCGGAGACGTCCGCAAGCTGGACGCACAGACGGGAAATGTTCTCAGGAGAATATTCGCCGCCGTTAAATCCTGAAAGCAGGCTTTCCTGAAGATCTGAAAGAATATCCCCAAAGGAATAGTAGAGCTGCTGCTGTCCAAAGAGCCGGCTAAAATCAGTAAAGGCCCGACTGCTGATAACGAAAAATACTACGAATGTCAAAAGCAGAAACAGCAGAGTGCGGATCAGCACCCGATTCATTTTCTGAAAAATGGACGATGTTTTCATTTGTTTTCTCCCTGGCGGTATTGGGTGACAGACTGACCGGTGGTTCGTTTGAATGCTTCAAAAAAGTATTTTTTGCTGCAGTATCCGCATTGGACCGCAATTTTTTCTATATCCTGTTCTCCCTGTTGCATCATAGCGACTGCATGGCGGATACGAATTTCGTGGAGCACAGTCACAAAGTTTTTTCCGGTCTGCCGTTTAAATAAGTTGCTGAAATAGGTGGCGGAAAGTCCCAGTTCCTCCGCAACGCCTGCCATGGTCAGATCCTGGCTGTAATTTTGGTTCATAAAAGTCAGCGCCCGCTGAATATGGGAACGGGCCGCCTGCTCCTGGTCAGAAATGACAGGATGATCATGATAGTAATCTTCCAGCCATTTTGACAGACTTTTCCAGGAGCGATCCTGCTCGCACAGTTTGAAGACCTCTATGAGGGGGATAGACGGGTCGAAGCGTCCGAGAGCGTGTAAAAACAGGGCAGCGGTCTGCCAGTAGGAACCGGATGCGGCGGCAGTCTTTTTCAGCAGAGAAATCAGGGAAGAAGTCTGCCGGGCCTCCAGACGCTGCAGAATTTTCTGCCGCAGGAGAACCCTTTGATGGGAAGTGCCCAGGGATCCCATGGAAATGGGCGGAAAAGAATAAGCGCCTTTCAGCTCCAGAGCGGAAGAATAGAACTCTGTCCATCCCCGGCTTAATGCGTCATACGAGGTAAAAAAGCCGCTTCCCGCTATCTTTCCGTGTTCCATGGACCGCAAAACATGAATGGCTCCCAGGCGAAGTAAAAGCGTCAGAGCTCCAGGCTCCCGGCCGGGACAGGCCTGAAGCAGAAGCAGACCGCAGTCTTTTAAGGGAGAAAACAGGAGAGAAAAATATCCCCGGAACTGTTTTTCGCATATTTCATAGAAACGGTTGTAATCCGGCTGCTCCTGCGGGATCCAGCACAAAAGGCAGAGCTGCAGAGCGCCGTCAGAGGGCCATCCGCATGCGCTGGTCAGTACCTCCGCCGGAGCGTTGCCATCCAGAATGTCCTGCACCAGATATTCTTTGGCATAGGAGCGCATAGATTCAATATCCTGCATCAGCGCACTCATCTGTCTTTCCCGGGAGCGGTGTTCTTCCAGACGCCGGATACATTTCTGAATGGCCAGATTCAACTCCCGCACATCAATGGGCTTTAACAGATAGCTGTTCACTCCCATTTCCAGCGCCCGTTGGATATAGCCGAACTTGTCATAGGCGGTTGTGATTATAATGGCGGTATCAAAATCTAACTTATGAACGGCTTCGATCAGGTCAAGACCGGTTATGCCGGGAATATTGATATCCGCAATGATAAGCTGCGGGTGGTATTTTTCACATAAATCCAGAGCTGTGTTCCCATCCGCCGCTTCGATGATCTGAAACAGATCTCCAAAATTTGCGCTGACTGCGTACTTCAGAGCCAGAAGCTCCATTGCTTCATCTTCTACCAACAGTAATGTATACATAGTTTTCTCCATCCATATTTTTAAGAAATGTTTTGTTTTGTGATAAGATTGACGTCAATCCCATAGCGCTTTTGCGTTTCCCCGTCTGTAAGCAGCTGCTCCATGATCTGTACGCTGCGCTGTCCAAGCTGCGTATTTGCCTGCATGAATAGGACTTCGATCTCGCCCTGCTCCACATATCCCTGGGCTTTCTGGGTCTCCCCAAAGCCCAGCACGGTTACCTCGGGGGACAGATCCGCCAGGGTAAGGGCGTTGGCCGCGTACAGGGTGTATGTGGGGCCTACGGTTACCAGGTATCTTAAATTTTTTGTATTTTCCAGAGCGCCCAGAATATCCTGAAGTCCCTGGGGATATTCCGTAACGGTTTCCAGTGTGCGGATCCAGGACAAAAGGCCTGCCTGCGCCATAACATCGTGAAAGGCATCAAGCCGGTCCTGGGTGGTCTCGTTAAGGAGCGACTTACTGTATATTTCCAGAACATTCTCGCCGGGCTTAAGGTTTGAAACAAGATACTGTCCCAGCGTTTTCCCTGCAGCTGTGTTGTCAATTCCCAGAAAAGCATCGTAATAGTCTTCCTCAATGTCTGTGTCCAGAACCACGATCTTCACGCCCTGATCCCTTAACGCCTGCAGTTTTTGATAAAAGGAAGATGAGAGTGCGGCTTTAGGCGCAAGAATCAGCCCCTCCGGAGAAACATTTTCCGCAAGATCCAAAAGCTGAAGCAGGGTATCCGCGTCGGATATTTCATAGTCGTACTCTGTGAGGACAAAGGAAGCATATGGAATATTCTGACGAATGCCTGCCCACACGCCGTTCCAGAAAGGATTAGCCGAGGTGGGCAGAATAGCCATCACCCGGGGAGAACTTTCCAGCTCAGAAAGCGTGTTTCCCTTTTTTTGCCCGGGCACAATCAGTATTAGAATAACCAGTAAATAGAGGATGAAAAAAATGCGTTTCATACGGCAACTCCTGTTTCAAAAATCTGCTCAGCGATATTATACCACAGTCGGACCTGATTTTTAATTCTAATCATTCTGTTTTGAACCGGTTTGAACCGAAGCGGGCAACCCGAAATTTACAGATGTGAAGGGAGAGACCTTGAATTTGAACGGCCGACAGCCGGTTTTGGGAAAAAGAAGGGGCAAAAACAAAAAAAGCGGGTGGCTGCATGGATTGACGTACAATATGGAGATTGCTATGATGGTCTCAGTTGAAATACTGGTCGGTATGAGTAACTTTACCATCGGCTGCTGTGCTGCAAAAACGGGCCCGTGCACGCAGCTGCCGCAGCATTTGACAATTAGAAAGGGAGTGGTGATAAAAAGGAACTGTGTTTGGAGCCTTTCTGTAAGTATCAATTCACAGTATCTCCAGACGGTATAGCGTACAGACTTTGGAGAGGGTCTGTAAACACTACTATAATGATTAGGAGGGAAGTAATATATGAAAAAAAGAATCGTTAGCTTGATGTTGGCTGCTCTCATGACCGTGAGCACCGCCGGCATGGTTTTTGCCAGCGAGAGCGCTGAGAGCGCCGACAGCACCGAGAGCGTTGAGGAGAGCACCGAAGCCGAGGTATCAGAGGATGCGGAGTCGGTTTATCCCATAGTGTCAACAGGGAAGGAGGTTATTACGAACCCCACCACCTACTGCAATCCTATTTCGATTACAAAAGGATCTAACAGACTGCTCAGAGGCGGCGAACCTGTCATCACCATGTATGAGGATGACTATTATCTGTTCCTGAGCCATACGAAGGGCTACTGGTGGTCCCATGATTTTGTAGACTGGACGTATGTGGACGCGCCGGATCTGCGGGCCGGTATTGTGGGCGTTGTGAATATCGACGGAAAACTGTACAACTACGCCGGCAATACGGATGATGTGGTGATGACTACCGATGATCCCAAGTCAGGCGTTTGGTACCAGGCCGGTACCTTCTCCAGCAACAATTACGGTGATGCCAGCATGCTCTACGATGAAGAGACAGGACGTCTGTTTATGTACTACGGATGGTCCCAGCTGCTTGGCATCCGGGTTGTGGAACTGGACAAGACAACCTTTAAGGAAATCAGCGAGCCTGTTGTCTGCCTGTGGGGTGATCCCTATACTCATGGATGGGAAACCAGATATGCAAAAGACAACATCTATCCGTTGTTTGATCATAGAGTATACCGTGAACAGGAGTATGGCTGGACAGAAGGCGGCCATCCCCTTAAGTACAACGGCAAATACTACCTGCTGTATTCTTCCATCGGCCTTGAGTTCTACTCTTACGGCCAGGGCGTATACGTAGCGGACGATCCCATGGGCCCCTACGAATATGAGGAAGAGAATCCCTTCACCCTGAAGACCACCGGCGTGGCGCCCGGAGGCGGCCACGGAAGCATTTTCGTGGACCGGAATAACAATGTCTGGGCCGTTGCTATGATGCCATATGCCGAATCTGGTGAAAGTGGTTCTACTCTTATCGCTCTCTATCCGGCAGGCGTGGATGAAGACGGCGTAATGCACGGCAAGACTGAATTCGGCGATTATCCCCAGTACCTGCCCGGCGTTGTGGAGAACCCCATCGAGGACAACGCTACAGGATGGATGCTCCTGTCCCTGGACAAGAAGGTGGAAGTGTCTTCCTCAATTGAAGGCTGCTGGGCATCCAATGCGGTGGATGAGGACGCGAAGTCATACTGGTGCGCTGCAACCGGTGACGCCGGCGAATATATGACCGTTGACCTTGGTGCGGTATGCGACATCCGTGGTATCCAGATCCTGTGGGATAAAGATCCCGACGTCGAGAAGAGCAGAGATCCGCTGGATCAGTATCAGTCCTATACGATAGAAGTATCCGAGGATAACGAGAACTGGACGCTGCTTATTGACAAGAGCAACAATACCCAGGATCTGCGCAGCGATTATACGGAACTTCCCACCCCCGTAAACGCCCGGTATGTGAAGCTGACCAACGTGTTTACGCCCGATAACGGAAGATTTGCGGTTAAAGCGCTCCGCGTATTCGGAAATCCGGACGAGACCACTTGGACAAAAGTAGACGCTGAAAACATAAAAGTTGTTCGTGATGAGTTAGACCGCCGTAATGCCCATCTGCTGTGGGATCAGGTGGAAGGCGCCGAGGGCTACATTGTCCGCTACGGCATCGATCCCGACAAGCTGTACAACAGCTACATGGTATATTGGGACAGCTACCTGGATGTTCCCAGCCTGAACGTTGACTCAGAGTACTATTGGGAAGTGGAAGCTTTCTCCACCAACACGCCGCGGTACGTGGAAAATACCTTTGAAACCCAGGGAAGAGGCGCTGAGCTGGATCTGGTTAAAGCAGGCGATGAGGAAGCAGGAACTGAGAGCACAACCACCAGAATTATGACGTATGAGACGTACGGCGAGGACGAGGTGTATGTATTTGACGATATCACGCCCGGTACCTATACTCTGCAGCATACGTTCGGCGTTGGCATCTGGGGACCGGTAGAACTGACGGAAGAGGAACTGATCGGAACAGGCACAGAGCCTACCATCACCGACCTCAACCTGACTCAGTTTGGTGTTGGTACAACCCAGTGGGGTACCATTGAAGTAAGGGTATACCCGGGTGAAACCAGCGGCAGAATCGAAGTAACCTTTAACTATGATGAGTAATAGGCAGAGACTATCCATATAACGGATGGATGCTCTCAGACTATCGAATACTTTCCTAAGAAAAATTGCTGAGGTCCTGGTACCTCAGCAATTTTTTATGGGGCGGAGTTTGTTGTTCCCCTTTTGTCGCCTGCTGTGCGACCATGCCCCGATTCTTTTCTGTTATACTTCCGGTATCAGATAAAGAAACAGGACAGAGGAGGAAGAGACAATGAGAAAAGGATTAACAGAGCTGGTTTTTATTCTGGACCGCAGCGGCTCCATGGGCGGGCTGGAGCAGGATACCATCGGAGGATTTAATTCCATGCTGCAGAAGCAGAAAGAGCAGGAAGGGGAGGCCAATATCACCACCGTGCTTTTTGACAATCTGTACGAGAAGATTCATGACCGGGTGCCGGCAGACCGGGTGAAACCCCTGACAGAAAACGAGTATTTTGTGCGGGGCAGCACGGCTCTTCTGGACGCCATGGGGAGAACCATCCATGAGATGGCTCTGATTCAGAAGGCTCTGCCAAAGGACTGTAAGGCAGAGAAGGTGATCTTTGTCATCACCACAGACGGTATGGAGAATGCCAGCAGAGAGTACAGCCGGAGCAGGGTAAAAGAGATGATCGAGCATGAGAAGGAAAAATACGGATGGGAGTTTCTTTTCCTGGGAGCTAATATGGACGCGGTGGAGGAGGCCAGAAGCTTTGGCATCGGCCGGGACCGGTCCGTGACCTTCCAGAATGACAGCGCCGGGGTGAACCTGAATTACCAGGTGGTCAGCGAGACCATCACCAGGATGCGCGGCTCGGCGGCGCCGGTGGGAGCCGACTGGAAGAAAAGGATTGAGGAGGACTATAAAAAAAGAGGAAAAAACAAGCGTTGACAAAATTTTACTGCTGTGCTATGGTAGTAGGCGATGAAGACAAAGATGTCAGAAAACGGCGTCTTTGTCTTTTTTTGTTGTTTTTTTACACCAGGCTCAATTTATGGCAAAGGAGGAACCGATATGCGCATGACACCGAAGGAACAGGAAAAGCTTCTTCTGCATATGGCAGGAAACCTGGCAAAGGAGCGGAAGAGCCGGGGACTGAAGCTGAATTATGCGGAGGCCGTGGCCTATATCAGCTCTGATCTGATGGAGATGGCCCGGGATGGCAAGGAAGTGACCGAGCTGATGCAGCTGGGCACCAGGATTCTTTCAAAGGACGATGTGATGGAGGGAGTGGCGGACATGATTCATGAGATTCAGGTGGAGGCTACTTTCCCTGACGGAACAAAGCTGGTAACGGTACACAATCCAATACAGTGAGGAGGAGCGAGGATGAAGATTGGAGAGATCATGCCCCTGGAGCGGGAAATTGTATTAAACGAGGGAAAAGAGACCCGGACGCTGCTGGTGGCCAACACAGGGGACCGGCCGGTACAGGTGGGGTCCCATTTTCACTTTTTTGAGGTAAACCGATGCCTTTTCTTTGACCGGGAGATGGCATACGGCTTTCATCTGGATATACCTTCCGGCACTTCCGTGCGGTTTGAACCCGGAGAGGAGAAGGAGGTTTCTCTGACCGCCATGGGAGGCACCAGGCGGATTTTCGGCCTGAATGATTTGACCTGCGCCCAGGCTTCCCCTGCGACAAAGGCGGCTGCCATGGAGCGGGCGAGACAAAAAGGATTTCTGAAATAGACGGTGAGGAGGAGAAGAGCATGAGCACAAAAATTTCTGGCGAAACGTATGCGATGATGTACGGACCCACCACCGGCGACAGAGTTCGCCTGGCGGATACCAGCCTGGTGATTGAGGTGGAAAAGGATTACACTACCTACGGGGATGAGAGCAAGTTTGGCGGCGGCAAGACCCTGCGGGACGGCATGGGGCAGTCAGTGGGCACCACCAGCGGGGACGGGGATCTGGATCTGGTGATCACCAATGCCCTGGTACTGGATTACACAGGAATCTACAAGGCAGATATTGGCATCAAAAACGGGCTGATTGCCGGTATCGGAAAAGCAGGCAACCCCTCCGTTATGGACGGCGTAACCCCGGGAATGACCGTGGGGGCTTCCACCGAGGCTCTGGCCGGGGAGGGACTGATCCTCACAGCAGGCGGTCTGGACACCCACATTCACTTTATCTCTCCCCAGCAGGTTGACTGCGCCCTTTACAGCGGCGTTACCACCATGATCGGAGGGGGCACCGGACCGGCGGACGGCACCAACGCCACCACCTGTACGCCCGGCCCTTGGAATATGGAGATGATGCTGAAAGCGGCGGAGGAATATCCCATGAATATCGGACTGCTGGGAAAGGGAAACAGTTCCGATGAGAAAGCGCTGGTGGAACAGATCCGGGCTGGGGCCATGGGATTAAAGCTTCATGAGGACTGGGGCAGCACGCCGGCAGCGATCGACCACTGTCTGAACGTGGCGGATGAATACGATGTGCAGGTGGCCATCCACACGGATACCCTGAATGAAGGAGGCTGCGTGGAGGATACCCTGGCGGCCATCGGAGGCCGCACCATCCATACCTATCACACGGAGGGAGCCGGCGGCGGACATGCCCCGGACATTATACGGGCTGCTGCCGCTCCCAATGTGCTGCCCTCTTCCACCAACCCCACCATGCCTTTTACGGTGAACACCCTGGATGAGCATCTGGATATGCTGATGGTGTGTCATCATCTGGACAAGCGGATACCGGAAGATGTGGCCTTTGCGGATTCCCGGATCCGTCCGGAGACCATCGCGGCGGAGGATGTGCTGCACGATATGGGAGTGTTCAGCATGATGAGCTCGGATTCCCAGGCTATGGGACGGGTGGGCGAGGTCATCACCCGTACCTGGCAGACTGCCAGCAAGATGAAGGATGAGCGGGGGGCGCTGCCGGAGGACGAGGGACACGGAAACGACAACTTCCGGGCAAAACGCTATATTGCCAAATATACCATTAACCCGGCTATCACCCACGGCGTAGCTTCCTATGTAGGTTCCGTGGAAAAGGGAAAATTCGCGGATCTGGTACTGTGGAATCCGGCTTTCTTCGGCATCAAGCCGGATATGATTATCAAGGGAGGCATGATTATCGCATCCAAGATGGGGGACGCCAACGCCTCCATTCCCACCTGTGAGCCGGTTCTGTACCGTCCCATGTTTGGGGCCCACGGGAAAGCCAGATACGCTTCCTGTCTGACCTTTGTGTCCAGGGCGGCCATGGAAGAAGGCGTGGCCGAAAAGTACGGACTCCAGAAGAAGGTGGTTCCTGTTTCAGGCTGCCGGAATATCGGCAAGAAGGATATGAAATTTAACGACGGCACGCCGGAGATCACCGTAAATCCGGAGACCTATGAGGTGAAGGTGGATGGCCGGGCAATTACATCAAAGCCGGCTAAGAGCCTTCCTCTGACCCAGCTTTACAGCTTATTCTAATAAAGATTCGGGAGGAAAAGGAGTATGTTAGGCGTTTGTCTGTTATTTGTGGGGATCGTGCTGATCAATAACGGCATGTGCACCCTGTATCGGGTTGACGGGAAATCCGCAGCTGTGATGAATATTCTGACAGGAGGACTGTCCGTTTTTATCAATGCGGTCAATCTGGTAATGGGAAATTATTACGCGGCCGGCACAGGACTTCTGTTTGGCTTTACCTATCTTTTTGTGGCCTTTATGAAGCTGGGAAAATTAAATCCCATCCCCTTTGCCTGGTTCTCTACCTTTGTGGCGGTGAACGCGGTGATTTTCGGAACCATCGAGGGTATTACCGGAAGCGCTGCCCTGGGTGTAACCGCGGACTGGCGGTGGGCCGCTATCTGGTATCTGTGGGCCATTTTGTGGGGCACATCCTTTGTGGAGGATATTATGGGAAAGAAGCTGGGGAAATTTGTTCCCTGCCTGCAGGTATTTGAGGGGGTAGCAACCGCCTGGATACCGGGTCTGCTCATGCTCATCGGCGCATGGTAAATGGGGAATGAGCGTCCCGGCGCGGAACCGGGAGAAAACGTTTTGAATAAAGGAGCATTCGGCTATGATTTGTGAAAAGATACTGGGGACGGTGGATACCCTGGACCTGAAGGGGAAAAAGCTGGAGTATGTGGATATTGAGTGGCATGAGGCTTTCAAAAAGATTCACAGGAAGAAAACAGAGACGGGCAGGGAGATTGGCATCCGCATGGATGATTCCGTGCTGACGGAAGGTCTGAAGGAGGGGGATGTGATCTGGCTGGAGGATGATCTGGCCATTGCGGTGCACACGCCGCCCTGCCCGGTGATCCTGATTTCTGTCAGGGAGGATCACCCTCAGGCGGCGTCCAGGGTCTGCTATGAGATCGGAAACCGGCACGCGCCCCTTTTCTTCGGAAGCACCCCGCTGTCTTTTGTAACGCCGGACAATGAACCTATGTATCAGATGCTGGCAAAGCTGCACGGGGTTTCTCTGGAGAGAAAGATTATGCCTTTGGATTTCGGAAAAAAAATTTCCGCGTCTGTCCACCATCATCATCACTGAGAGGGAGTATTGCATGAATAAAGAGGATTTAGCCAGCCGCCTGCTGCTTCTGCAGGTCAATGACGCTCTCTTTCCCATCGGCGCCTACTCCCATTCCTACGGGCTGGAAACCTACATCCAGGAGGGAAGGGTGCGGGACGCCAAAACAGCCGGGGAATATATCAGCCGGAAGCTGGCACTGGGTACGGTCTATACGGATCTGCTGGCTGTCAGGCTGGCTTGTGAAAAGGCCGGGACCGGCAATCTGGAAGCGCTGGATGAACTGGAGGATATGCTGGAGGCGTCCCTGATTCCCAGGGAATGCCGGGAGGCTTTTAAGAAGCTGGGGAATCGCTTTGCGAAGACTGTGTCGGGGCTTCCCATTCCCTGGAAAACCCAGGTATTTGAGGCGTATGTGAAGAGGCGGGGGGAAGGGGGCGTCTGCCACCCCTGCGCCTACGGGGTATTTTGCGCCGGGACCGGTATCCCGGCGGAGGATGCCATGCTTCATTACCTGTATGCCCAGACGTCTGCCATGGTCACCAACTGCGTGAAGGCTGTTCCTTTAAGCCAGACGGAGGGACAGAAAATTCTGACCGCTCAGCTGGGCGCTTTCCCCGGGCTTCTGAAACAGGCAAAAGAAGCGCCGGAGGAGATGCTAGGGCTGGGAGCGCCGGGCTTTGATCTGGCGGGTATCCGCCATGAGACTCTGTATTCCCGGCTGTATATGTCCTGAGAGAAGAGAGGGCAATGACATTGTGTGGAGAAAGGATGAGACAGTATGTCCTATGTAAAGATCGGGGTAGCCGGCCCCGTTGGTTCCGGCAAAACAGCATTGATTGAAGCACTGACCCGCCGTATGGCGAAAGAATACAGCATCGGCGTTATCACCAATGATATTTATACCAAGGAGGACGCCCAGTTTCTGGCAAAGAACAGCGTGCTTCCCATTGAGCGGATTATCGGAGTGGAAACCGGGGGCTGCCCCCATACTGCCATCCGGGAGGACGCCTCCATGAATCTGGAGGCGGTGGACGAGATGATGAAGCGGTTCCCGGATATTGAACTGCTCTTTATTGAGAGCGGAGGAGACAATCTGTCCGCTACCTTTTCACCGGAACTGGTGGACGCCACCATTTTTGTCATAGATGTGGCGGAGGGAGATAAGATTCCCAGAAAGGGAGGGCCGGGGATTACCCGCTCAGACCTGCTGGTAATCAACAAAATTGATCTGGCGCCCTATGTGGGGGCGGATCTTTCCGTGATGGAACGGGACTCTAAAAAAATGCGGGGAGACAGGCCTTTCCTGTTTACCAACATCCGCAGCGGGGAGAATGTGGAGCAGGTGGCGGACTGGATTAAGAAAAACGTACTGCTGGAAGGAATGTAGCGCCTATGGAGATTAATCAGTTTCAAAAGCCTTCCCGTCTGTACCTGCGGGCTCAGGCGGAAAGGCAGGAGGAAGGCGGCAGGGCTCCTTACCGGACCCTGCTGCGGGATGTATCCTTTACAGCTCCTTTTAAGGTGATGCAGCCCTTTCCCGGGAAGGACGGAAGCCTGCAGGTGATGCTGCTGGCTGCTTCTGCCGGAATCATGGAAGGGGACCGGCAGGAGTTTGAATTTCAGGTGGAGCCCCACGCCCGCCTGGAATTCATCTCCCAGTCCTATGATAAGATTCACCAGATGAAGGAGGGAAGGGCCAGGCGGTTTACCTGGGTGAGAGTGGGAGAGCAGGCCGGTTTCCGGTTCCATCCTCAGCCCACCATTCCTTTTGCGGGCTCCGCTTATGAAAGCAGGATGGAAGTTTCACTGGCAGATTCCACCTCCCGATTTCAGATGAGTGAGATTTTCACCTGCGGCCGGTATGCCAGGGGAGAGGCGTTTGCCTACCGGTATTACCACAGCCTGGTAGAGATCTGCAGAGGAGGAAAATTAATTTACCGGGACAATATGCGGTTTGACCCGAAACTTTTTGATATGGCAGGGATGGGCATGTATGAGTCTTACACTCATCTGCTGACCATGTTTATCACCTGCCCGGAGGATCCGGAAGGCTTTTTGGAACAGGCCAGAGAATTCCTGTCCGGCCAGCCGGATATACGGGGCGGCATTACCAGACTGCCCTCCGGCGATTTTGCCATTCGAGCTCTGGGCCGAAGAGCCCAGAGACTGGAGGAGTGCAGCGGGCGGCTCATGGACCTTGCGTCCTGAGCCGCCCGCTGTTTTCCTCATATACGGGCGCTCAGCTCATGGAACTGCCCGCTCGAAAGAGGGTGTTGCAAAATCATGAAATTCATGGTGAAGCAGCACCCTCGTTCTGCCATAAATGTGAGGGAAGGTTACAAAAAAGAGTACATATGCTTCCGGGACATCCAGGTGTACACATGTCCGAGACAGATGTCCCGCAGCAGGCGGAATATTCCGCTTGCTGCGGACAGATGTCGATAGGACAAGGTGAACACCGGATGTCCCGGAAGCAATGAAATCTTTTTGCAACATTCCCTTCTCTCACGTACAGTCCCATGGCTGAACTGTCTGTTACTATTTCTGTATATTCCTGTATATTTATCATGGACTTTTGTATAAAACGATGATAAAATAAATTCGTTGACTTAAAACGCAGACGTTATAAAGCGATAAAGTGAAAAGGAACGAAAGGCTATGAGAATCATTGTTTGTATGAAGCAGGTGCCGGCTGGAACAAAAGCGGACATTGACCCTGAGACGGGAGCCATGAAACGTACAGGCACCGATACCAGGACAAACCCCTACGACCTGTTTGCCCTGGAGACAGCCCTGCAGATCCGGGAGAAAACCGGGGGAACGGTAACGGTCCTCACTATGGGCCCCATGCAGGCGGAGAGCATGATGCGGGATGCCTACGCCATGGGAGCCGACGAGGCGGTGATCCTGTCCGACCGGAAATTTGCCGGGGCGGACGTGCTGAGCACATCCTTTACCCTGAGCCAGGGGATCCAGGTGCTGGGGGGAGCGGATCTGATCATATGCGGAAAGCAGACTACGGACGGGGATACGGCCCAGGTGGGGCCGGCCATTGCGGAGCACATGCATATTCCCCACGCTGCCTGGGTGGGACAGGTTGTAGATGTGGATGAGAAAAAGATCTGTGTAAAACAGAAGCTGGGGGATGTGACCCAGGTATCGGAGATTCCCTTCCCCTGCCTGATTACGGTGGATAAAGACAGCTGCGTGCCCCGCCTTCCCTCCTACATCCTGAAGAAAAAGACCGAGGGGAAAGAGGTGCGGGTCCTGGGATTTTCCGATCTTCCCAGCCAGGATATGAGCCGCTACGGCCTGGTAGGCTCTCCCACTACCGTGGAGCGGATGTTTGCCCCTCCCGGCGTGGACCGGCAGGTTTACCTGGAGGGAGATGCTGAAGCCAAGGCGGAGAAACTGTTTGACATATTAACGGGAAAGAAAATCATCTGAGGAGGCAGGGAACATGGAATTTTTGAATTTTGATCCGGAGAAATGTACGCTCTGCGGAAATTGTGTGGATGTATGTCCCTTCGGCTCTCTGAAGATGGAAAAACAGGGAATTGTGGTGGACGATTCCTGCCGCATGTGCGGACTGTGCGTGCGCCAGTGCCCGGCAGGCGCGGTTGTGTTTGAACAGCGGGCCTATGAGGTGGACAAAAGCCAGTGGAAGGATTTCCTGATTTTCGCGGAACAGGAGCGGGGGGAGATTCATCCCGTTGTGTATGAACTGATCGGAGAAGCCAGAAAAATGGCTCCCAAAGTAGGGTTTAAAGTAAACTGCCTGCTGATCGGGGGAGAGGGAAGCGCCCGAAATGGGGAGAAGCTGCTGGAGTACGGCGTGGACAGGGTATTCGTCTATGAGCATGAAGAGTTTGCCTGCTTCCGGGCGGACTGCTATACGGATGCGGCGGCGGACTGTATCGCCGCGGTAAAGCCCAGCGCGGTGCTGATCGGGGCTACGGAGCTGGGACGCTCCCTGGCGCCCCGGCTGTCTACCCGGTTCCATACCGGTCTGACAGCGGACTGCACCCAGCTGGATATTAAGGATGATACGGATATGATACAGATCCGTCCGGCTTTCGGCGGCAATATCATGGCCCAGATTGCTATCACAAAATCCAGGCCCCAGTTTTCCACCGTGCGCTACCGGGTGATGGACCGGGCGGTGAAGGTGGAACATCCCACAGGGGAAGTGGTAATCTGCCATGTGGGGGAGGAGATGCTGCACTCTAAAATCCGGGTGCTTTCCTCCGAAGTGCTGGAAAAGAAAAAGAGTTTGGAAGAGGAAGACGTGATCGTGGTGGCCGGCCGGGGCGCCCAGAGCGAGACCGGCGTGGCTTTGTGCCGGGAACTGGCGGAAACTCTGGGAGGCCAGCTGGCCTTTACCCGTCCCATGGTGGAAAATGGCTGGGGGGATACGGCCCATCAGATCGGCCTTTCCGGCAGAACGGTGCGGCCCAAGCTGATTATTACCTGCGGCGTATCCGGCGCCATTCAGTTTACGTCCTGCATGAACAGTTCGGACTGTATTGTGGCCATCAATGAGAATCCGGAGGCCCAGATTTTCAAAATTGCCCATTACTGCCTGGTGGACGATCTGTATCAGGTGGTGCCCAGACTGACAGAACTGCTGAAAAACCGGAAGGAGGATTAAAAAATGGCATACCCTTATAAAAAAATGGATGAGACGGATTTTGCCTATATCCGTTCGGTGACAGCAAAGGACCGCGTCTGGGTGGGAGAGGAGATCGCCAGAGAGTACTACCGGGACGAGATGCCGGAGTACGGCGTGTATCCGCCGGAACTGTACGTGGAAGTAATCAATAAAGAAGAGGTTTCGGCCATTATGGCCTATGCCTATGAAAAAAATATCCCGGTGGTCTGCCGGGGAGCCGGCACCGGCCTGGCCGGCGGCGCCACCTGCAAATACGGCGGCATTATGCTGTCCGTGATGCGGATGAATAAGATTTTCCCCATCGACCACAAAAATCAGACGGTTACGGTTCAGCCGGGAGCCCTGCTGCTGGACGTGCAGGCCGCGGCTGCGGCGGAGGGACTGTTTTATCCGGTGGACCCCGGTGAAAAGACGGCTTCCATCGGCGGAAACGTCATCACCAACGCGGGCGGCATGAAAGCGGTCCGCTACGGCCTTACCAGAGATTTTGTCCGCTGCATGGAGGCGGTGCTGCCGGACGGCTCCATTATGAACTTTTCTTCTAATGTGGTGAAAAATACCACCGGTTATGATATCAAGGATCTGGTGATCGGCTCAGAGGGAACGCTGTGTATTCTGACGGAAGTGACGCTGAAGCTTCTGCCCGCCCCCACCTGTTCCTGCACCCTGGTGATGCCCTTTGACAGCCTGGAAGCCTGCGCGGACATGGTGCCCAAGGTGCTGGAGCTGCCCTTCGTACCCACCGCCATTGAGTTTCTGGAGCGGGAGCTGATTGAGATTGTGGAGCGGAACCTGAACAAACAGTTCCCGGTAAAGCAGGGGGAGGCGGTGCTGATCGTCATGTACGACGCCTCCAGCAGACAGGAACTGGACAGCGCGGTGGAGGCCGCGGCAAAGGCGGCTTTAGATAACGGCGCCTACGACTGCTGCATCGCGGATACGCCGGAGCGGGCCGGCACGGTCTGGGGCGTGCGGGGCGCTATTCTGGAGGGGATGAAAGCAGATTCCGTTTCCCAGGAAGAGTGCGACGTGGTGGTACCCCGGTCTCAGATCGCCGGCTATGTGAAAGCGGCCAAGCGGATTGCCCTGTCTCACGGCATCCGGGTGGAGCCCTGCGGCCACTGCGGCGACGGCAACATCCATACGGAGATGCTGCGGGACGCTTCCATGAGCGACGAGGAATGGAAGAGCGCCACCCAGGCCAGCCTGAAGGAGCTGTACGCTCTGTCCAAGGAGCTGGGGGGCCAGCTGTCCGGGGAGCACGGCATTGGAAACGGCCGGCTGGAGTTTCTGGAGGAGTTTGTGGGCCCCAGAATGATTCAGCTCTACAAGGCCATCAAGCTGGCTTTTGACGATAAGCTGATCCTGAATCCGGGAAAAGTGATTGAATTTAATAAATAAGAGGGAGAAAGAGGAAAAGAAAAATGAGCAAGAAACGATCTCTGCTTGTGGATAAGAGCAAGATGCCTCTTACCATGGGCATCGCCTTCGTGGCGTTTACCACACAGTTTGGAGGAGGCTTTGCCTCAGGCGCCCAGATCTATCAGTATTTTATCAATTACGGTGTCTGGTGCCTGGTGCTGCCCATTCTGACCCAGGGACTGTATTCTCTGTTTTACTGGTACGGCATGCGTTATGCCTATAAGCACAAAACCTTTGACTACCGCAGCTTTTCCGACAGCCTGTACGGGAAAACCCGGTTTGTCATGTCCAACCTGAATGAAATCTGCTACCTGGTTATGATTGGAACCGCGTCGGCGGCGGCCTTTGCCACCGGCGGCTCCACCCTGGAGACTCTGTTTGGCATTCCCTACTGGCTCTGTACCCTGGTGGTGGCGGCGTTTATTTTCTTTGTAGCCCTGTTCGGCACCAACGTGGTGCGCCGGTGCGCTTCCACCCTCAGCGTGCTGATTATCATCGGCCTGGTGCTGGTGCTGGTGCCCAACATCATCGCCCAGTGGGACAGCATTACCGCCTCCGTTTCCACCATGAGCAGCGGAGAGATGACGGTGCTCTCCCATGAGAGCGGCGCCTTCGGCCCGGCCCTCTGGTCCGCCATCCTGTACGCTCTGTTCCAGATTTCCGCGGTGAACGTAATGTACCACCATGTGGAGCCGGTGACAGACGTAAAGCAGATTAACCGGGCGGCCATCTGGATGTTTGTGTGGAACTTCTTTGCCATGGAACTGTCCATTCTGGGACTGCTGGCAGTGGCATATGTGGCGGAGCTGGCCACAGCTTCCGTACCCATGCTGGTGCTGGTGCAGAACGGAGTGGGAGCCGGCGTGCTGACCCCCATTATTTCCCTGCTGATTATCCTGGGAGCTATCTCTACCGCCGTAAACATGATTTCCGGCATTGTGACCCGCTGCGTAAACGCGGTGGAGCGCCGGATGGGAACGGAGAAGAAGAAACAGGGACATCTGGCCCGCAACGCGGTATTCACCCTGCTTTTCACCTTCCTTTCCTTTGCCATCGCCCAGTTCGGCCTGATGGCGGTGGTAAGTAAGGGCTACTCCTATCTGGGATATGTGGCGCTGCTGACCCAGTTCATCCCCTTTATCGTGCACTTTATCGGGACGAGAGGGAAGGACATCTAATAAGAACATAAAATCCCTTCGGCAGTGCCCGGAAGCCGGTGTGCACCAGGTCCTCCTGACATCTGTCCGTACAGAACGGATTTATCCGCTCTGTACGGAACATCTGTCTCGGACATGTGTACACCTGGCTTCCGGATACGCCGGAGGGATTTTACTTTATCCGCGATGTCGATGTACCAGACGAACTGTCCCCGGTACACCGGCCTGATTTCATAATTTTTACTATATGATAAACTGGGCGGTGGAGAAGAGGTTTTCCGCCGCCGCTTTATATTCCAGACAGCTCTGGGCTTTTTTGATGGCCTTGAGCTGTTTTTTTCCGTCTTCAAACAGGCTTCCCATGTAGAACCACAGTTCTTTCATTTTGAAAAGGACGGGACGATCGCCGGAGAGAACGGTTTCATACGCGGCCAAAAGATCGTCGTGGAAGGCCTGCAGTTCCTCTTTTTCAAGCCGTTTTCCGCCCTGCAGCTCCCGGACCAGGGCGGGATTGCGGATCAGTCCCCGGCCTATCATCAGGGTATCAATTTCGGGAAACCGGTCAGTAAATTTTTCGCACAGTCCCCTGGTGAACAGATCCCCGTTGTAGCAGACGGGGATTTTTGTATGGAAAAGAGCCCGGGCAAAAACTTCCAGGTTGGGGCGGTTCTGATAGAAATCCGTCTGGATGCGGGGATGGATGATCAGCTCCGTCAGAGGATATTTGCTGAAAATTTCCAGCAGAGGATAAAATTCCTCCGGGTCCTCCTTCCCGATTCGGGTTTTGACGGAGACTGCCAGATCTGTGCCGGAAAAGATTTCCTCCAGAAAACGGTCCAGTTCCCGGGGGTAAGCCAGAAAACCGGAGCCTTTCTTTTTGGCCACCACCGTGCCGGAGGGGCAGCCCAGATTCAGGTTTACCTCCCGGTAGCCCCAGTCCTTCAGAGCCCGGCAGGCTCCGAGGAAGTCTTCAGACCGGTTGGTGAGGATCTGGGGAACCAGAGGGCATCCCTCGTTGTGCTCCGGAAGCAGGTCCCGGCATTCCCTGGGAGCCATGGCTTTTTTGGAACCCGGAGTGATAAAGGGGGAAAAGTATTTATCCATGCCGGGGAAATGACGGTGGTGGATACGGCGGTAAACCCAGCCTGTGATCCCCTCCATGGGGGCGAAATAGTATTCCATAGATGGTACTCCTTTTTTGGTCTGGAACTATTATAGCAGGGGAAATGGCGGGAAGCCAGGGAATTTTCTTTTGACTTTTTGCACAAAAACAGATTGACAATCTGCGGTTTCAATGCTATTTTTAAATAAATACTAAACAAAGTTTCTAAATTGCGGCCCGACTTGGGGGAAGGGCCGCAGGCAGGGCGCCTAGGCACCCTGAACACAGCTATAAGGAGGATTTCTTTATGGAAAAAACAAAAGTCATCTTATTGGGAACCGGTTTTATCGCGAACATCCACATGGAGAGCTATAACCGTTTTGTGCCGGACGCGCAGATTGTGGCGGTGTACGGAAGAAACCCGGAGAAAGCCCGGGCATTTGCAGAGGCCCACGGCATTCCTGCGTCCTACAGCAACCTGGACGAGGTGCTGGAGAAGGAGGAAGCCCAGGTGGTGGATATCTGCCTTCCCAATTATCTTCACCATGAGGCCTGCCTGAAAGCAGCAGCCGCCGGAAAACATGTGATTATTGAAAAACCCCTGGCGGTGAGCCTGGAGCAGGCGGATGAGATGATAGAAGCCTGCAGCAGCAGGGGACTGAAACTGATGTACGCGGAAGAACTGTGCTTCGCGCCCAAGTACGAGCGGGTGCGCCAGATGGTGCAGGCAGGAGCCGTGGGGGATGTGTATATGCTGAAGCAGTCGGAGAAACACAACGGTCCTCACAGCCCCTGGTTTTATAAGAAAGAGACGGCGGGCGGCGGCGTGATGATGGACATGGGCTGCCATGCCATGGCATGGTTCCGCTGGATGACGGGCAGAGCCCAGGCCAAGAGCATCTATTCCGATATGAAGACCGTGTTCCACAAAGAGATTACCGACTGCGATGACAATACGGTAACCATCGTGGAATTTGAAAATGGCGTTACCTGCGTGGCGGAGGACAGCTGGGCCAAGCACGGCGGCATGGACGACAAGATCGAAGTGTACGGAACGAAGGGCGTATCCTACGCCGATCTTTTCCAGGGAAATTCAGCCCTCACCTACAGCGTGGACGGATACGGATACGCCATGGAAAAGGCAGGCGATACAAAAGGCTGGACCTTTACCATCTTTGAAGAAGAATTCAACCAGGGCTATCCCCAGGAACTGGCCCATTTTATTTCCTGTGTCAGAGAGGACAAAGAGCCTCTTGTGACAGGAAAGGACGGAAGAGCTGTGCTGGAAATGATTTACGGGGCCTATCTGTCCGCCAAAACCGGCGCGAAAGTAAAGCTGCCTCTGGAGAATCCGCCTAAGGTGGATTACGCCATTCAGATCCTGTTAGGATGACGGACGGAAAATGAGGGCTCTTTGCAATGAAAACGCTGATTTTTGAGACGAAAGAAAAAGCGGCCGCCTATGGGGCGGACACCGTGGAGGAGATCCTGAGAGAAAAGCCGGAGGCAGTGTTCTGTCTGGCGGCGGGCCATACCTCCATTCCTTTCTTTGACGAGCTGGCAAAACGGCATACCGATTTTTCCCGGGCCAGATTCATCGGCCTGGATGAGTGGGCCGGAATAGGCCGCGAGCAGGAGGGAAGCTGTGCTTCCTTCCTGGAAAAACATTTTTTCTCCCGCGTTAAGGTAAACCGGGAACAGATCCGGCTCTTTGACGGCATGGCGCCTGATCCGGAAAAGGAATGCGGGGAGATGGAAGCCTGCCTGCATGGCTGGGGCGGGATGGACTACCTGCTTCTTGGCATGGGGATGAACGGGCACCTGGCGCTGAATGAGCCGGGAGACGGATTTGACAGAAAGGCCCATCCGGTGAAGCTGTCCCAGACCACTGTCCGGGTAGCGCCCAAGTATTTTCCATCCGGAATGCCGCCGATAAGCGGCGGCATCACGCTGGGAATCGGGACGCTGCTGCAGGCGAAAAAAATCCAACTGGCGGTTTTTGGAACACATAAGCGCGGGATAACGGAACAGCTGCTGAAAACCGGGGAACCCCGGGAGGATCTGCCCGCCAGCGCCCTCTGGCTGTCGCCGGCTGCGGAGCTTTTGCTGGACAGGGATGCAGCAGGAGAAGATGGACAAACTGCATAAAAAATATTGACAAAGATACCAAAAGATGGTATTTTTGAATAAATATTAAACAAAGTTTCTGAATAGGATGTCGCATACATGATTGTTGGAAAACCTCAGCTGCTGAAAAATCTGAATTCGGATATTGTACGGGATTTTATTTACAGAGAAGGGCCCGTCTCAAAACCGGAGATTGCGGTGGGGACGGCGCTGAGCCTTCCCACGGTGAAAAAGCGGGTGGACCTGCTGCTCCGGGAAGGCTGGATCAGAGAAACCGGCAGGAGCGGAGAGGGCGTGGGGCGCAAAGCGGTCAAATATGAAGCGGATCGGTCCCACAATATGATCCTGCTGCTGTATAAGCGGGGCGGCTTCTGGGCTTACCTTGTGGATCTTACGGGGACGATCTGCCATGAGCGCCAGTACAGCTACGAAGAGAGCGGCGCCGGCAGTTACCTGGAATTTCTGTGCGGCTGTATCCGGGAGCTGATGGAGCGCGTCCCGGGGACTGTGCTGTCCATCGGCGTGACAGTTCCGGGAGTGGTCAGAAGCAGCGGGCTGATCAAGCACATTCCGGAAATCCCCGAGTGGGAAAAGTACAACCTGCAGGAAGAACTGCAGAGACGGTTCGGGGTGGATGTGCTGGTGGAGAACGACACCCGCATGATGACGCTGGGGTATTATGAGACCAGGCTTCGGGGAAAATATTCGGATTTGGTATACATTTTCGCGGAGAACGCCTTAAGCGCCGGCGTTGTCATCGGAGGGCGGCTGCACCGGGGACTGGATAATTTCGCGGGGGAACTGGGGTTTTTGATTTTTCATGAAAATTTAAGCAGAAGCAACCAGCCTGTAAACGGGCGGGGAGATTTTGAGACTTCCGTGATGGAACTGCAGGAACTGATCGGCAGCCATCCGGGGGACCAGAAGCTGCTGGAACGCTACTATGACCTTCTGGCAAAGGGCATCGTGACAGTAGGGTGCGCCACGGCGCCGGAGATCGTGGTGATTCAGGGAAAATATCTTGGCAGCGATGTTCTGCGGTACATCACAGAGCGCATCCGCCCTTATTTTCCAAAGGATGTGCTTCCGGAACTGCGGATCAACCAGGATACCTCCTGCACCGTACAGGGCATGATTCAGGAATGCGTCAGGCATTCCATTGAGAAGAGCGCAAAGCTGGGAGGACTGGCTATTCACTGAACCGGTTTCGGATATGGAACGGAGGAAAAACGGTATGAAACGGATTGTGGGAGTAAACTCGAACTGTTACCATGGCTATTCCATTGAGGAGGCAGTCAGAGGGGCGGCTGAGGCGGGCTTCCATTATATGGAGCTGACTGCCACGAAAGGCTGGACGGAGCATGTGTTTCCGGATCAGTCCTTTGAGCGTCTCTGGCAGGTAAAGGATCTGCTGCGGGAATACGATATGGTTCCCTTTTCCATGAGCGGCCACTGCAGCCTGATGGACCGGTCCAGGATGAAGGACTTTATAGCCAATATCAGGCTGGCGGCATTTTTCAACTGCCAGTATATTGTCTCATCCATCGGGGAGGCCCATCTGGCGGACGGAGCCAGCGCTTCCAATGAGACAGTGGCGGAGCATATCCGGACGTTCCTTCCCTTTCTGGAAGAGTACGGCCTGGAGCTGGTGCTGGAGGTTCACGGAGAGCACGGCAGCGGCGGCATTCTGAAGGAGATTGTGAGCCTGGTGGACAGCCCCAGGGTGAAGATCAATTATGACACGGCCAACGCTATTTTTTACGGGGACGTGGATGTGGTGAAAGATCTGGCCGGCTGCCTGGATCAGGTTTCCTACATGCATTTAAAGGATAAGGCGGGAGAGAGGAAGGAGTGGAATTTTCCGGCTCTGGGAGAAGGGTATATGGATTTCCCCCGGATTTTTGAGCTTCTGAAAAAAGAAGGAAACAACTGTCCTTTCTCTGTGGAAATAGAGTTTACGCAGGCAGGTCCTAAGGATCTGGCTGAAATTAACCGGGCGGTGAAAACATCGGCGGAATATCTGAAAAAAGCAGGATTTGATCTTTAATTTGATCTTTAGAAAGACAGGAGGAAAGATGGGGATGATGAAGCTGGGATTACATACGGCCATATTGGCGGCCTGCTCCTTTGAGCAGGTGGTGGACTATGCCGCCTCCGTGGGCTTTAAGACCCTGGAGGTATGCTGTTGGCCCAATGAGAAGGCTGCCCGCAGATACGCGGGAGTTTCCCACATTGATGTGGACGGCATGACCCGGGCGGACGCGGACCGCTATATGAATTACGCCAGGGAGAAGGGAATTGAGATCGGGGCTCTGGCCTATTTTCCCAATCCCATGTCAGACGATGATGAGACCGGGAAAAAAGCCAGGGAGCACCTGCTGAAGGTGATTGACGCAGCGGCTCTGATGGGAGTCAATCTGGTCACGACGTTCCTTGGCAAAGATAAGACGAAAACCGTAGAGGAAAATCTGGACCTGATGGATGAGATCTGGCCTCCCATTCTGCGGCACGCGCAGGAAAAGGGAGTAAGGATCGCCATTGAAAACTGCCCCATGTTCTATACCCGGGATGAATGGCCGGGAGGAAACAATCTGGCGGGAACGCCCCAGGTCTGGAGACGGATGCTGGCCATGGGCGGCAATATCGGAATCTGCTTTGACCCCTCCCACATGGTTCTGCAGGGAATGGATCTGTGGAAACCGGTATCGGAATTCGCAGACCGGATTTTCCATGTACACTTCAAGGATCTGCGGATCGACCAGGAGAAAGTGAACGAGTACGGCAGATTTGCCTATCCGGGACTTTGGCATACGCCCAAGCTTCCGGGATACGGGGATGTGGATTTCGCCTGCCTGATTACCAGGCTCCATGAAACCGGCTATCGGGGCGGCGCCTGTCTGGAATGCGAGGACAGAGCTTTTGAAGGCTCACTGGAGGATACGAAAGAGGGCATTGAGACGGCGTACCGCTATCTGCGCACACTGCTGTAAGGGGAGCTTATGATTCGGATCGGAATTGTGGGCACGGGAGGAATGGGAACCGTGCACTATACAAATTATCAGTACATAGAGGGCTGTCAGGTGGCCGCTGTCTGCGGCAGCCGGGAGAAAGCCCGGGAATGGGGTGTACCCGGCTACCGGGAGATTTCCCGGATGGCCCGGGAGGAAGGCCTGGAACTGATTGACATCTGTACCCCCACATACCTGCACTATGAACAGGTGAAGGAAGCACTGGAATGGTGCAGCGTAATCTGCGAGAAACCGCTGGCATTTACAGCCCGGGAAGCCAAAGACCTGTTTGAGACGGCGAAGCGCCGGGGCCATCATCTCTATGTGGCCCAGGTACTGCGGTTCTTTCCGGAATACCAGGTGCTGCGAAAACGGGTGCTGGACGGAAGCTGCGGGAGGATGCTGGACGGCTCCTTTTGGAGGCTGTCGGTCAGACCTGCCTGGACCAGCGGCGGCTGGATGATGGATCGGGAAAAAAGCGGGCTGGTGCCCTACGATCTGCACATCCATGACCTGGATTTTGCGGTCAGCCTGTTTGGGATGCCCCGGAGCCGGCAGTTTACCGCGGCCAGATCCCGGGATGATACGATGGACCAGCAGTACCGGTTTTACTATGAGTTCCTTGATCAGGGCCGGCCGGTGCACCTTTGCGCGGAGGCGTCCTGGTACCGGGGCAATTATCCCTGGTCTGCAGGCTATCGGGTCTGCTTTGAGAGGGCGGTGCTGGAGACAAAAGACGGGAAGGTATGGCTGTACCGGGAGGGACAGGAACCGGAAGAGCAGGATATCAGCCAGAAGCGTCTGATCCCCACCGGCATCAATGTGCCCCCCACAGGGGTGTATCTGGAGGAACTGGAGCATTTTATCCGCTGCCTTGCGGAGGACCGGGATTCGGATCTGGTGAAAGAGGAAGAGGTGGCGGGTGTACTCTCCATTTTGGAGGAGATGAACAGAGAACTATAAGCGAAAACGCTTTAGTTATAAAAATCATATGTGTAATGAAAGGAGAAGAAGTATGAAGAAAGTATTGGCAATGGTTTTGGCACTGGGTATGACTGCAGGCTGCCTGGCCGGAGGGGTGACGGCAATGGCAGAGGAAACCACGGAAGCGGCTACGGAAGCGGCAGCTGCCGGCGGCGATTATGTGATCGGCGTTCTGGCTCCGGAAGTGACCCACGGATGGGTGGCCGCAGTGGCTTACTACGCAGAGATGAGATGTGAAGAGCTGAAAGCGGACGGCGCCATCAGCGATTATATCATCGCCACCAGCGGAAACGCTGAGGACATGACCGCTGATCTGGATGACCTTCTGACCCAGAATGTGGATGCCATCGTGGCATATCCTCAGTGGGACGGCATGGAGGCATCCCTCCAGAGAATCCTGGATGCGGATATCCCGCTGGTATGCTTTGACCTGGAGTTCGATCTGGACGGCTACTATCTGGTAACCGGCGACAACACGGATATGGGTGTGCAGGGAGCAAACTATATCTACGACAAGATCGGAGCGGACGGCACGGTGATCGCCCTGACCGTTCCCACCGCGGGTTCTGTAAATGACCTGCGTATGGAAGGCTTCTATCAGCAGATGGAAGAACTGGATCAGAACTGGGAAGTGATCGAGTACGCTACCGAGTTCACAAGAGAAGCCGGACTGGCTGACATGGCGGATATCCTGGTGAACAACCCCCAGATTGACGCGGTTTACTCTCTGGATGACGAGACCTCCATCGGCGCTCTGCAGGCGATCAAAGAAGCAGGAAGAACCGATATCAAGGTCATCACCGGAGGCGGCGGATGCCAGGAGTACTTCAAGATGATGCCGGAGTATGAGGATATCAACGTAGCTTCCGCGCTGTACTCTCCCGCAATGGTAGAGACCGCCGTAGATGAGGCCGTACAGCTGCTCAACGGCGAAACCGTAGAAGAAAGACTGATTATCCCCACCACCATCGTGGATAAGGAAAACTACGAAGAGTATCTGGATGATTCCTCTCCGTACTAATGAAAAACTGCAGAATGTAAAAAAGGGGGCTGCCGCCGCAGGGCGGCGGCCCTGTTTAAAAGGAAATCTGGAGGGCGGATATGAAACTGGAAATGAAAGGGATCACAAAGTCTTTTGGGGCGAATGATGTTCTGCATGGAATTGATTTTTCCCTTTCCGGAGGAGAAATCTGTGCGCTGCTGGGAGAAAACGGCGCGGGAAAATCGACGCTGATGAATATTCTGGGCGGCGTGCTGCAGGCGGACCAGGGGACCATTTCCATTGACGGGCAGAAGGTGGAATTTGCAACCCCGCTGGATTCCCTGAACGCCGGCATCGGCTTTATTCATCAGGAACTGAACCTGATAAACGACCTGGCTGTATATGAAAATATGTTTATCAGCCGGGAAATCAAAAAGAAGAACGGACTTCTGGATATCGGCGCCATGTGCGAGCAGACGAGGCGGGTATTTGAGCGGATTGAGGTGGACATTGATCCCAAAACCATGGTCCGGGACCTGGATGCCTCCTACAAGCAGATCGTGGAGATTGCCCGGGCGCTGATGATGAACGCGAAACTGATTATTATGGATGAGCCCACCACGTCCCTGACGGAGCCGGAGATACAGCATGTGTTTTCCATGATGCGGACGCTGAAAAAGCACGGTGTGGGCATTGTGTTTATTTCCCACAAGCTGCGGGAAGTAATGGAATTCTGCGACCGGTACACCGTACTGCGGGACGGCCTGCTGGTGGCCCAGGGCGACGTATGTGATACAAACATTAACGAACTGGCAAAATTCATGGTGGGCCATGAGGTGCGCACCGAATCACTGCGGCAGGAAAACCAGGCGGGAGAAGAGGTGCTGCGTCTGGAGGATCTGTCGCTGGAAAAGAAATTTGAACATATTTCTCTTTCTGTACACAGCGGAGAGATTTTAGGAATAACCGGTCTGCTGGGGGATGGAAGAACCGAAGTGTTTCAGACGGTGTTCGGCTGTTCCCGGGGATATGAAGGAACCATTTATGTGGAGGGAAAGGCCCACAAGATTAACAGCGTGCAGCAGGCCATGGAGTTGGGGATCGGCTATGTGCCCCGGAACCGGAAGGAAAACGGGATCGTGAAAGATCTGGACATAATGGAAAACGCGTCCCTGGCGGTGCTGCCGAAGATGACCCGCCGCGGACTGATTGACAGAGACAGGCAGAAAAAGACGTTTGAAAAATTTGTAGGAGATCTGAAAATCAAGCTGGGAAAAGGAACCGATCTGATCGGCAGCCTGTCCGGCGGAAACCAGCAGAAAGTGGTTCTGGCAAAGTGGCTGATGGCCAACCCCAAGGTACTGATTCTGGACAATCCCACCCAGGGCGTGGACGTGGGAGCGAAGGAGGATATCTACAATATTATTCTGGATCTGGCGAAACAGAATATTGCCGTGGTGATCCTCTCCAGCGAGGCCCAGGAAATCATCCGGATCTGCAACAGAGCGGTTGTCATGTATCACGGGAAGATTCAGGACGAACTTATGCCGGAAGAGATGACGGAAGAGACGATTATGCGGCTTGCAACCGGCGGACATAAATAAGCAGGAGGACGTAGCGATGAGCAGCAAAGAAACACAAAAAAACAATTTCCTTGGATGGCTGGCCCGTCAGTGGAAAGGGAATTCCCTGTTCAGTATTGGGCTTGTACTAATTTTTATGATTATCCTTCAGACATTCGCCCTGAACTATTCAGCCTGTACCTCGTTTGGGGAATGTTTTGAACTGTGGATCCGGAACTTCACCAATGTGCTCAGGAACAATGCCGGCATCGGGATTATTTCTCTGGGTATGGCGTTTGTGATTATTTCCGGCGGAATTGACCTGGCAGTGGGATCCACCCTGGTAGCGGTGGGGGCTGTCATGATGGTGCTGATGGACACAGGAGCCGGCGGCATACTGGCGGCAGTGGGCATCACCGGACTGCCGGCCTATATCATCGCCATTGCGGCGGGTATTATCGTGGGCCTGCTTCTGGGCGGGTTTACCGGATCCCTGGCCTCCTGGGGCATGATTCCCCCCTTTATCGTAACACTGGGAACCCAGAAAATTTTCCGCTCTGTGACCCAGCATTTCATGCAGAGCGCCAACCCGGCGGTTCCCGGTCCTTTCTGTGACCTGGCAAATGCGGAAATAGGCGGCTATATGCTGCTTCCCATTATCTACTGGATTATTCTGGCGGTGATTCTTTACATTGTGTCCAAACGTACCGTATTCGGCCGTCAGGTATACGCGGTGGGAAGCAATGAGCGGACGGCGAAACTTTCCGGCGTCAATGTAAACCTGGTAAAATGCAAGGTATACATCCTGATGGGCCTTCTGGTTTCCCTGACAGCGGTTTTGACCATCGCCCGCATCGGCTCCATGGACTATGCCAACGCGGGATCCGGCTATGAGCTGGATGCCATTGCCTCTGTAGTGGTAGGCGGAACCAGTTTCTCCGGCGGAAGAGGAACCATCCAGGGCACGGTGATGGGCGTTATGACCATCGCCATTATGAATAACCTGCTGAACCTGTGGGGCGTTCCGCCTTTCCTGCGGGAGGCTTTCAAGGGCGCCATTATCATTATCGCAGTTCTGCTGCAGAAGAAGGACAGATCCTGAGAGAACGGGAAAAGAGAAAAAAACAGGAGGTGCGGTATGAAGAAATACTGTCTGGGCATCGATATCGGCGGCACCTCGATCAAGTCCGGCCTGTTTGACAGGCAGGGAGTTCTGCTGGAAAAGTGGAGCATTCCCACCCGAATTGAGGAAAACGGGAAGCATATCATCGGTGATATAAAAAACAGTACAGACCGGAAACTGGAAAGCCTGGGACTGGATCCAGGCCAGCTGTCCGGGGCGGGTGTGGGCGTTCCCGGCCAGGTATCCCGGCAGGGTGAGGTGCTGTTTGCGGAGAACCTGGGATGGTACCATGTGCCTCTGACAGAGGAACTGACCCGCCGGCTTGGAATGCCTGTCAGGACAGAGAACGATGCCAACCTGGCGGCGCTGGGAGAGATGTGGAAGGGCAGCGGCAGCCGCTGTTCCAACCTGCTTTTTGTCACCCTGGGAACCGGCATCGGATGCGGCATTGTGGCGGACGGCAGAATCCTGACGGGAGCGGCCGGAGCGGCCGGAGAGATCGGGCATATACATATTGAAGACCGCATGACCGAGAAGTGCAACTGCGGAAAAAGCGGATGTCTGGAACAGCTGGCTTCCGGAACGGGATTACGCCGGATGGGAGAATGGGCGCTGGCTTCCAGCAATGAGCCTTCTCTTCTGCGGGAGGGAGAGGTGTCGGCCAGAACCATTTTTGAGGCGGCGGCAGCGGGTGACAGCCTTGCCGTCTGGGTGGCAGAGCAGTTTGGCGAGTATCTGGGAAAAGCGCTGGCCATCTGCACCTGTGTTCTCAATCCCCAGGCGGTGCTCATCGGCGGCGGGGTCTCAAAAGCCGGTGAAATTGTGCTGGACTATATCCGGAAACATTACCGGAAATACGCCTATCCTCCCTGCGAAAATACGGATTTCCGCCTGGCGGCTCTTGGAGGCGACGCCGGGATTTACGGCGGGGCCAGGCTGATGATTGAGGGAGGTGCATAAAATGCCACAGATTATTCCAATAAAGGATCTGAAAAATACTTCTGATATATCGGAAATGTGCCACCGAACAGCTTAAGATGTATGAAGATATTGAAGTTTCCGAAAGACAGATCAAAGAAGGAAAGGTAAAGGATGCAAGGGAATCCCTTCTATCCATAAGAAAACGGTATGACATATAATCTGATTATTATTGAAAAGAGGAAGATCTTTTTTGGAAGTCAGGGATAAAAAGAGTTTACGAAAGTTAAAGTAGTGAAGTAGAAATATTCAATACTTTGTTGAACTGTTCGGTTCCCTGTGATATAATACAAACGAAAGGGAAAGCCAAAGACACATGGCCTACCCTCGTATAGTTATTATAGGTGTTTTACACAGCCGTTCACTATTGGGAGTAGTGGGCGGCTATCTTTTTTCCTTGAAAATCTGATAGAACAGACTTGCAAGGGCGACAATGAATATTCCAATCTGAATCAAGTCCGGATATGTAACATACACTGGCATCGCCCTCCTTTCTTTCGTCTGGAGGGTTAGCCCCTCCGATCATGGAGGGTAGGCCGCCTTTATGCGCTCTGACTTTCCTTACTGGAATTATACCAGCCTGATTTTACCGTGTAAACAATATTTTCCTTTCATTCTGGAACACATCCTGGAATATTGCTATTCTGAGGCCGAAATGCTACAATCAAAGCAAAATTTCAGATATAAGAAGCCAGATATAATCACTTTCAGACTGACAGGAGACGAGTATGACCGTTAAGATTACCGACTATATGAAAAAATACCGGCTCTATTACCTGCGGGGCTTTGTGGGCATGTTTTTTTACGTGGGGATGGATCTTCTTTCTCCCATGGTGATTCAGCGGCTGATTGACGATGTGGTGGTGGCGGGGCAGCTGGCCCTTCTGATGCCCCTGCTGTTCGGCCTGCTGGGAATCGGCCTGGGGAGGGCGGTTTTCGGCTATATGGAGGAGTTTACCTTTGACTGGATCGGGATGACCAGCACCAATCAGATGCGAAAGGACGTGTTTGACCATGTCCAGACTCTGTCCGTGGATTTCTTTCAGAAGCATAATACGGGAGAACTGATGACCCGGCTGAAGGATGACGTGGACAAGGTGTGCGTGGGAATCGGTTTTGTGGGAATGCTGGCGGTGGAGGCGGTGTTCCATACCGTGCTGGTGGTAGTCTGTATGCTGCGGCTCTCCCCTGCTCTCACCCTGGTGCCCCTGCTTTTGCTGCCGCTAATCGGCTTTCTGGCTGTCCGCATGGAACGGAAGCTGGGGAAGGTCTATGATGAGATCAGCGACGAGACGGCGGCGCTCAACACCGTGGCGGAAGAGAACCTGGCGGGCGTGCGCACCGTAAAGGCCTTTGCCAGAGAAGAGTTTGAACTGAAAAAGTTTCGGGGGCATAACCGCCGTTTCTATGAGCTGAATATGCGGCAGGCCCGCATGGCGGGCACTTACCAGCCGGTGATTTCTTTTATCGGAAAGGTGCTGTTGCTGGCGGTGGTGATTGTGGGAGGCCTGCTGGTCATCCGGGGAGAGATGACCCTGGGAACACTGGGGGCGTTTTCCGAATACGCCAACAGCATGATCTGGCCCATGGAGGTGGTGGGCTGGCTGAGCAATGACCTGGCTTCCGCCTTTGCCTCCTGGAAAAAAATCCGCAGAATCATGGCCCAGGAACCGGCCATACAGGACGAAGAACATGTAAGGGCGCTGAAGAAGGTGGAGGGGCGGCTGACCTTTGAGCATGTGGGGCTGTCCCTGGACGGGAAAAAGATTCTGGAGGATATTTCTTTTGACCTGCAGCCCGGGAAAACCCTGGGGATTATGGGCATGACGGGAGCCGGAAAGAGTATGCTGGTGAATCTGGCGGAGCGCTTCTACGATCCCACGGAAGGGAAAATTTTGCTGGACGGGACGGACCTGCGCAGCCTTCCCCTAAAACAGGTTCGTTCCTCCATGGCTGTGGTGCACCAGGATGTATTTCTGTTTTCTGATACAGTGCGCCAGAATGTGCGTATGGGGCAGAAAAAAATCATGAAGGAACAGGTGGTGCCCTGGGCTCTGAAAAAAGCGGGAGCCCTGGGCTTTGTCAGCGCTCTGGCCCGGAGAGAGGAGACGCTGATCGGAGAGCGGGGCGTGGGCCTGTCCGGCGGACAGAAGCAGAGGATCAGCATTGCCAGAGCCATGGCAAAGAAAGCTCCCATTCTGATCCTGGATGACTCCACCTCAGCCCTGGACATGGAGATGGAGCGCCAGATCCAGAGGGACCTGAAGGATATGGAAGGAATGAGCAAAATCATAATCGCCCACCGGGTGTCCGCTGTGCGCAGCGCGGATGAAATTCTGATTCTGCGGGACGGGAGGATTGACGAGCGGGGCACCCATGAGGAACTGATGAGACAAAAAGGAGAGTATTACCGTACCTGGTGCGCCCAGTACGGGGAGGAGGTGAAAGCATGTCCGTAAATTCCATCCGGGAGGATGAAAGGCAGGAAGAGGTGTCGAAAAAACAGACGCTGCTTCGCCTTTACCGCTATATGCTCTCCTACAGAAAAGAACTGGCGTGGGTAGCCCTGCTGCTGGCGGTAACGGTAGGGATCAGCCTGATATCCCCGCTCTTTATCGAGCGGGCCATTGATGTGCATGTGGCTGCCCGGGACTGGAAGGGACTGCTGTCTCTGGGGGCTGTGGCCCTGGCCTTTTATCTGGCGCTGCTGGCAGGCACCAGGGCCAGGACCCTGGTAATGGCAAAGATCACCAATCAGGTGCTTTTAAAAATCCGGGAGGATCTCTACAGCCATATTCAGACTCTCAGCTTCCACTTTTTTGACAGCCGGCCTACGGGGAAAATTCTGGCCCGGGTGATCGGAGATGTAAATTCCCTGAAGGAAATGCTGACAGACAGCGTGACCCAGCTGGTGCCGGAGTTTATTACCGTGGTGGGCGTGGCGGTGATCATGGCGGTAAAAAATCCCATCCTGGCCCTGTCGGCTCTGATCACCGTGCCCATTCTCACAGGGGGCCTGTTTTTTATCCAGGTAACCGCCCACAAGAGATGGCAGATATACCGGAAAAAATCCTCCAACCTGAACGCTTTTATCCATGAGGATATGGCGGGGATCCGTATGATTCAGGGCTTCGCGGCGGAGGAGGAGAGCCGGGAGGATTTTTACATGCTGGCGGATGAACAGCGAAATGCCTTTATCCGGGCAGTCCGCCTGGCGGACTGTTTTGGTCCTCTGGTGGATATTAACTGGGGGCTGGGAGGGTTTCTTTTGTATTTCATCGGCATCCGCCTGCTGGGAGCCGATCAGGTGGGAGTGGGAACTTTTCTGGCTTTCTCCACGTATCTGAGCATGTTCTGGAATCCCATCCGGAACCTGGCGAACTTTTACAACAAGCTGGTGACCAATCTGTCGGCGGCGGAGCGGATTTTTGATATCCTGGACACGCCGGCGGAGATTGTGGACCGGGAAGGGGCAAAAGAGCTGCCGCCCATCCGGGGGGAAGTCCGGTTTGACCATGTGACCTTTGCCTATGAGGACGAGCCGGAGCGGAACGTGCTGGAGGATATAAGCTTTCTGGTAAAGCCGGGACAGACCATCGCCCTGGTAGGGCCTACGGGAGCGGGAAAAACCACCATTGTAAATCTGATCAGCCGGTTTTATGATATAAAGCAGGGAAATATTTTTGTGGACGGGTATGAAATCCGGGACGTAACCATGAAAAGTCTGCGGCGGCAGATGGGAGTGATGACCCAGGACAATTTTCTTTTTACCGGAACCATCCGGGATAATATCTGCTACGGGAAGCCGGATGCTTCCTGGGAGGAGATGACAGCCGCCGCGAAGGCGGTAAACGCCCACGATTTTATTATGAAGCTGGAGAAGGGGTATGATACCTGGATTTCAGAGAGGGGCTCCCAGCTTTCCATCGGCCAGAGGCAGCTTCTGGCCTTTGCCCGGACCATGGTGTCGGATCCCCGGATCCTGATACTGGATGAAGCCACATCCAGCATCGACACTCACACGGAGCTGCTGGTACAGGAGGGGATTCTCCATCTTCTGGAAAACCGTACCTCCTTTGTAGTGGCCCACCGGCTGTCCACCATCCGCAGCGCGGACCGGATTTTTGTGATAGACCGGAAAGGCATTGTGGAGGACGGAAGCCATGAGGAGCTGATGGCCCGGCGGGGAGCCTACTATGAACTGTACAGGGCCAGCCTGGAACAGTAGAAAACAGTTTAAGAAAAACCGGAGGAAGAGATATGCTGCTTTATATTGGAGAGGACGACCTGGCCCTGGCTGCCGGCATGAAATTTACCCTGGAGAGGGAAGAATACCAGGTGGAAACCTTCGGGACATGCGGCGCCCTGAGGGAGGCCATGGGGCGCAGAAAGCCGGATCTGCTTCTGCTGGACTGGAACCTTCCCGACGGAGACGGGCTGGAGCTTTGCAGAAGCATAAAAGAGCGGGAAGATATACCGGCGCTGATGATTACAGCCAGGGATCTGGAAATTGACCAGGTCATGTGCCTGGAAGGAGGGGCAGACGACTACATTGCCAAACCCTTCTCCCTGTCGGTGCTGAAGGCCCGGATCCGGGCCCTGCTGCGGCGATCCGGCGGACAGTCCCGCAGCAGCGAAGAGGGGGTAGTGCTGCGCTCCGGGAAACTTTGGCTGGATATAAAGAGGATGCGGGCTTTCCGGGGGGAGGAGGAACTGGATCTTTCGCCCACCCAGCTGAGGCTTTTGCAGTATTTTCTGGAAAATAAGAATCAGGTTCTCTTAAAAGAACAGATTCTGGAGAGAGTCTGGGATAAGGACGGCATGTTTGTGGAGGAAAACACTCTGTCGGTGAATGTGGGTCGGCTGCGGAAAAAGATAGGAGATGACGATCCGGACTGCGGCAGGATCAAGACGATTCACGGCATGGGGTATCTGTGGGAAGAAACGTAAAACCGTATTTCGCTCCCCGGAGGAAAAAGAGACAGAAAGAAGGGATCAGACAGGGATGGATATGGCAGGGCAGTGGTCAGGCGGCGCCGGCGTTTTCTGGATGGTGCTTGGCCTGGCGGGGCTTATAGCAGGACTGATAAGTTATGTCAGGTGCCGGAGGCAGATGGGGCGTCTGGAGGAGATGATGGCGGACTTTTTGGCGGAGGGGAAAGATTGGCGGAAGAAAAAGAAACCGGACGCTGGCATTTCAAAGACCAGGGAACGGCGGGAATCTAAGCTGGCCCATCAGCTGGGGCTGATTCTGGACCGGGCTGCTTTTCAGAAAGAGCAGGCCGCAGGGGAACGGGACCAGGTGGCCGGGCTGCTCTCAGACCTTTCCCATCAGCTGAAAACCCCGCTGGCCAATATTGTGATGTACACAGAACTGCTGGAGGAAGAAAATCTTTCCCGGGAACAGGAGCGCTCTTTTCTGGAGGAGACCGCCCGCCAGGCCCGGAAGATGCAGTGGCTGATAAAGGCCATGCTGAAGGCGTCGCGGCTGGAACACGGGATTATCCGGGTAAAGCCCGGGTACGGGGGGATCCGGGAAACCATCGGAAAAGCGGTTACCTCTGTCTACGCCCAGGCTGCTCGCAGAAATATTTCCATAAAGGTACAGGAGTTTACGGACTGCCGGCTGTACCATGACCCGGTGTGGACGGCGGAGGCCCTGGGAAATATCCTGGAAAACGGCATAAAATACGCGCCGGAGGGCTCCGCGCTTACGGTCCGCCTTAATTCGATGGAAATCTATACGGGAATTGAGATAGAAGATCAGGGGCCGGGCATTCCCAAAGAGGAGTACAATGAGATTTTTAAACGGTTTTACCGGGGAAAGGGCTCTTCCGGACAGGAAGGAAACGGGCTGGGCCTGTATCTGGCCCAGCTGGTTTTGAATAAAGAAAAGGGATATGTAACAGTAAAGGCGGCAGACACGGGCGGAAGCTGCTTTACGGCGTATCTGCTGAATGAGGTTACAGGGTCTTCCGATTGATAAAGGAAGGCCTTGTTTTTGAGTAGAGGATCGTCTGGCTGCTGTAGAGCCCGTAGTAGCCGGAGAGCACGTAGCAGGTGCCGCACATCAGGGCGTAGAAAATCATGCCCTGGGAACCGAACAGTTCCACAGACAGAAGGAGAGAACTTACGGGGCAGTTTACCACTCCGCAGAACAGTCCGATCATGCCCAGGGAGGCGGAAAATCCGGCGGGCAGACCCAGGAAAGAGCCGGCCAGGCTGCCGAAGGTGGCGCCCACAAAAAAGGAGGGCACAATCTCGCCGCCCTTAAAACCGCTTCCCAGAGTGACGGCGGTAAAGAGCATCTTCAGAAGAAAAGCTTCCGGTCTGGCCTCTCCTTCCACTGCCCGGAAAGCAATGGCAAGGCCGGGGCCGTTGTAGTCCCTGGTTCCCGCCAGAAGGGTGAGAGCCGCTACCAGCAGTCCGCCTGCCGCAGCCCGCAGATAGGCGTTGGGAATCCATTTTTTCAGGAACTGGCCGGTGTGGTGCAGCAGATAGCAGAACAGGATCGCCACCAGGGAGCAGGCTACGCCCAGCAGCAGGATCCGCCCCAGAGACAGCAGGGTCACTTCCGGTATCCGGGCGATGACTGCGGTCTCCGCCGGGAAACCGAACATATTCCGAAGGGCGAACACAATCATGGCGGTCACCAGGCAGGGGATGAAAGCGCTGTGGTAGAGGACGCCGACGCTGATCACTTCCATGCTGAAAACAGCAGCGGTGATGGGGGTTCCCAGAAGAGCCGTAAACAGTCCGCTCATGCCGCACATGGTGATCAGATGGAGATTCTGCTCGTCAAAATGGAACAGCTTTCCGATGGTCTGTCCTACGCTGGCGCCGATCTGCAGACAGGCGCCCTCCCTGCCGCTGGAACCGCCGCACAGATGGGTGAGAGCGGTGCTGACAAAAATCAGGATGCCGGTGCGAAGCGGCACCCGCTGGCTGGTGCGCACACTCTCCAGCACCAGATTGGTGCCCCGGTCCTCATAGACCCCGGCACGGTGATAGAGAAAGACAATCAGCAGACCGGCCAGGGGAAGGAAAAAGACAGTCCAGGGCCAGAGGCCGCTTCTTGCGTAGGCCAGGTCTGTGACGGCCAGAAACGCGCAGCCCACCAGCCCGCAGACCAGTCCGCAGAGGACGCCGATGAGGATACTCAGCAGAAAGCTGCGGCCGTACAGAAGGGAATGGATGATCCGTTCACGGAATTTATCAGACATAGTACAGGACTCCTTTGCATTGTTTAAAAATAATTATAATCCATTTCGGACAGGGTTCAAGTATTTCAGGGAAAACAATCTCTCCCCGAAAGCAAAGGATTGAAATCGGACAAAACTGTCAGAAACAGCAGGACCTTCTGTCAGGGCTTTGTCCGTTCTGCCTGCTAGAATGAAGAAAAAGAAACAGGGAGGAATTGCCATGGAACTGTTAAAGACAGTGGATCTGAAAAAGTATTACGGGACAGGAGCCGGCCAGGTAAAGGCGCTGGACGGGGTAAACCTGACGGTGGAAGAGGGGGAGTTCGCAGCGGTGGTGGGAACCTCCGGGTCCGGCAAGAGCACCCTGCTGCATATGCTGGGAGGACTGGACTATCCCACCTCCGGCAGCGTGTTTGTGGCGGGAAAGGAGCTGGCAGGGATGAAAGAGACAGAGCTGACCATCTTCCGCCGGCGCAATATCGGGTTTGTATTTCAGAATTATAACCTGGTGCCGGTGCTGAACGTGTATGAGAATGTGGTGCTGCCTCTGGAGCTGGACGGAGCCAGGGTGGACCGGAAATTTGTAAAACAGATTATGGAAATGCTGGGAATCGCGGAAAAGAAAAGCAGCCTGCCGGGACAGCTCTCCGGAGGCCAGCAGCAGCGGGTAGCGATTGCCAGGGCCCTGGCCAGCAAGCCCAGCCTGATTCTGGCGGATGAACCTACGGGGAATCTGGATTCCAGAACCTCCCAGGAGGTAATGGGGCTTCTGAAGCTTACAGGGCGAGAATTTCACCAGACCATCGTCATGATTACCCATAATGAGGCGCTGGCTCAGCTGTGCGACCGGATCATCCGCATCGAGGACGGCAGGATTGTGCCGGAAAGGGGGCAGAGCGGCTATGAGAAATAACAACCGGCAGGTAATCAGAAAACTTTCTGTCCGGAGCATGAGACAGAATAAAATGCGGAACCTGTTTGCCGGACTGGCCATCATCCTGACCTGTATGCTGTTTACTGTGACAGCCTCCATGGGTATCGGCATGATGCAGGTGGCCCAGGAGCAGACCATGCGGGAGGTGGGAACCAGGTGTCACGCGGGGCTGAAGGATGTAACCGGGGAGGAGATGGAGGCCATTGTATCCGATGGGAGGGTAAAAGATTACTCCTGGAACATATTAGTGGCTTCTGTGGAAAATCTGATTCAGCGTGCCGGAGAACTGCGGGTGCCCCAGGGGGAGCAGGAGCTGGAAAACTCTTTTATAGAGCTGCAGGAAGGGGAACTTCCCGCAGGGGAGGATGACCTGGTGGTGGATACCCTGGTGATGGAAGAACTGGGACTTCCCTGTCAGGTGGGCCAGAAGGTGACTCTGGAGTTTTCTCTTCTGGGTGAAAAGATAAGCCGGGAGTTTACGGTCTGCGGTTGGTATGAAGGGGACCAGATCAGCCATTCCTCCCAGCTTTATATGTCTCAGGCCTGCTGGGAACAGCTGAAGGGGAACCGGACGGAGCAGGACTTTCTACATTACCGGGAAGAGTCGGGCAGCAGTCTGGGAGCAGGACTTTATCAGGTCAGCCTGGACTTTGCCGGTGCCGGAGATATAGAAGAACAGGTGCGGGCGGTTATCCGGGACGCGGGCTACGAACCGGGAACAGAGGTTGAATACGGGGTAAACTGGGCCTATATGCAGAACCGGGCGGAGGGGCTGGATTCCACCAGCATGCTGGTGCTGGCAGCGGCCGCGCTGATTGTGGTGGTAATGGGGTATCTGATTATCTCCAATATATTCCAGATTTCCATCACCCAGGATATTCGTTTTTACGGACTTTTAAAAACCGTGGGGACTACAGGGCGCCAGATCAGGCGGCTGATTCACCGGCAGGCGTTCTTTCTGTCTCTGGCAGGCATTCCTGTGGGGCTGATTCTGGGGCTGCTGATTGGAAAGGTGCTTTTCCCCTTTGCCATGTCCTTTACCAACACCCGGGGAGTGGAGGCCAGGCTGCATTTTGATCCGCTGATTCTGCTGTTTGGGGCCATCTTTTCTGCCGTCACAGTGATGCTGGGCTGCCGGAAGCCCGGGAAAATGGCGGGGGCGGTTTCACCGGTGGAGGCAGTGCGCTACAGTGAGGGAACCGTCAGAAGAAAGAAGGAAAAGAAATCCCGGACCGGCGCCAGGATTCACCGCATGGCTCTCTCCAACCTGGGAAGAAATAAAAAGAAAACCATTTCTGTGATTCTTTCCCTGTCGCTTAGCCTTGCCCTGTTGTGCGTGGTGGTGACGGGAGTAGAGAGCTTCCGGCTGGATTCCTATCTGGAGAGCCGGCTTGTCGGCGACGTATCCATCGGCAGCGTGCGCTACACCAATCTTTCCAGCACCGTGCCGGATACCATGCTGGATGAGGAGATGGAAACCTATATGGACAGCCAGCCGGGGATCACAGCCAGCGCCCGGATGTATGCCAGCACCTATCCCAGAACCCTGCAGCTTGACCAGGAGGCGGCAGGCCTGTATGAAAGCTGGAGAGAGCAGGACCTTCTGCGGGCAGGGGATGACTGGAGCGACCGGGCTCTGGAGCAGGCCCTTGAAGGGCGGGAGGTACAGACAGATGCCTACGGGTATGACCCTTCCCTGCTGAAGTACCTGACTGTGCGGGAAGGCCAGCTGGATGTGGAAAAATTTAAACAGGGCGGTTATGTGCTTCTTACTTCCGTTATCGGGGACCATACCGAAGACTGTCTGCTCTATGAGCCGGGAGACCGGGTGGTGGTAAACACGGTAGGACCGGATTCTGTGCCGGAAGAAATTCTGGATGAGGGCGGGAATGTGATAGATGTGATCTGGACAGACTGGGAGGAAAGGGAGTATGAAGTGATGGCTGTTGTGGACATCCCCTCCAGCCTGGATCTGCACAGCTACTCCGTTAACGGAGTGGGAGTGATCCTTCCGGAGGAAGAATTTACCAGAAGCTACCCGGCAGAAGGAGAGTATGTGGGAGGTGTGGATTACGGCTACTGCTTTGCCAAAACCTATACCCTGGAGGAAGATCAGAAGGAACATTTTATCCAGGCTGCCCGTTCTTATGTGGAGCAGGTCAATCCGCTGATGGGGTTTGTGGCGAAGGAAACCCTGGAGCAGGAATTTGCCGGCATGGTGACGGTAATCCGCACCATCGGAATATCTCTCAGCGCCGTAATTGCCCTGATCGGCATTTTGAATTTTATTAATTCCATGGCCACCGGCATTATTGCCAGAAAACGGGAATTTGCGGTTCTGGCCAGCATCGGTATGACGGGAGGACAGGTAAGAAGGCTGCTGCTGGAAGAAGGGCTATACTATGTTCTGTTTTCCGGGCTGTTGGGCATTCTGCTTGGAAGCCTGGGGGCCTGGGGAGTGCTTTCCGTTCTGAATCAGGTGATTATGTTTTTCCAGTACCGGTATAACGGAGACGCATTTCTGATTATGCTCCCGGTGTTCGTGCTGATTGCGCTGCTGGTGCCCGGGATAGCTTATAAGAGGATGTGCCGGGAGAGCATTGTGGAGCGGCTGCGGGATACGGAAAACTGAGAGCACGGGTTGTTTCTTTTAGGTATTTCTACTATAATATAGAATATATTTTTGTACCTTCTCTTTATATTTGCAAAGCCGTATGCAAGGGAATGAAACCCCTGTTTTGGTAAAGATATAAAGTTACCATGAAGGAGGTGGCCAAGATGACTGCGGAAGAGATTTTTGCCGGTGAATCCGAAAACGTGGAGTTCAAAAGTGAAATTCCAGCCAAAAGTGAAAAATATATGAAGACGGTGGTAGCCTTTGCCAATGGGAAGGGTGGAAAGCTGATCTTTGGCGTAGAGAACGGTACATGGATGGTTACCGGTTTTGCCAAAGAGGAAGTTTTTCAGAGGATGGATTCGATTACCAACGCCATTTTCGACAGCTGCGAACCCAAGATCACCCCGAATATCGCAGTACAGGAAATTGACGGGAAGGCAATTATTGTGGTAGAAATTGTTCCCGGTATGCAGCGCCCCTACTACATCAAGAACCAGGGCATCATGGATGGTACTTATATCCGTGTGGCGGGGACGACCCGCCGTGCGGAACGCTATCGTGTGCAGGAATTGATCCTGGAGGGGACAAATCGTTCTTATGACCAGCTGGAACGGGAACAGACGGTTGCGGAGGAAGAGATAACTGCCTTTTGTGAAAAGATGTATCAACATGCGCTTGAGTTGACGAATCCGGATAGGCAGGAAAAGCAAATTCAAAAAGTCAGCGTAAATCAGCTGCTTTCATGGAAGCTGCTGACGGAGCATGACGGCGTGTATCATCCTACCAATGGATACCTGCTTTTGAATGGAGACATGACTGAGTTTCCAGATGCTGCTATTCAATGTGCGGTATTTAAGGGGACTGTCAGGGATATTTTTATCACCCGCAAGGAATTTACCGGATCCATTTACGAGCAAATCGAGGACGCCTATAACTTTGTGCTGCAGCACATCGACCTTGGTTCACGTATTGAAGGGATTGCGCGGCAGGACTACTATGAACTTCCTGTCAAGACTATACGGGAAATGATCTCCAACGCTGTTTGCCATCGCAGTTATCTGTCCCCGGGGAAAATTCAGGTGGCGCTTTTTGATGACCGGCTGGAAGTCACATCCCCCGGCATGCTGGACAGTGAGATCACGATTGAAAAGATGAAGTCCGGCCTTTCAAAGATTCGCAATCGTGGGATCGCTGCTGCTTTTTCTTATATGAACATTATAGAAGCATGGGGCAGCGGTATCCCGAAAATATTCCGGGAAGCAAAGGAGTATGGTCTTCGTGAGCCGAAGCTGATCGATATGGGAAGCGATTTCCGTATCAATCTTTATCGAAAAAAAGCTGTTACGGATCAGAATGGTGTCATTGATCCTAAAAAATGTGGCACTAATGGCACCAAAAATGACACTAATGGCACCAATCACGACTATAAACGTAATACCAATGAAGAAATTATTTTATGTATGCTTCAAGATAATCCTCAAGTAACACAGAATGATATTTGCGGGAAATCGGGGATTCCGCTCAGAACTGTAAAAAGACTTATGAATAATCTCAAAAAAGACGGAAAGATACGGCGAAGAGGTTCCAACAGAAACGGATCGTGGATCATCGTGGACCCCAAGGAGTAAATCCGTATGCCTCCCAAAGAGCTTCATCTGTTGTACTTCAATTTGGTAATTGAGAAAACCGGAAAATAGTGATATGATAGAAAAAATCTGAAGAGTCATAAATACAGGCACGATATTTGGAAACCGTCAGGGAAAATATGGTGCCCCGGGAAAAGGATGTTGCAGCATGGATTTATGTCAGTATGTGAAACAGCTCTGGGAACTGTATATGTCATGCGATAATGAGGAGGCGGCCAGTCAGCTGCTGGATGCCATGGACGAAACGATTACGATTATCGGAACCGGAAAGCATGAGTTTTACGAATCCAGAGAGGAGTTTGTGAAAGCCTTTGGCATGGAGACTCCGGAACGGGCGGAAATTGAATTTCACATCCAGTCTATCTGGGCCAGAGAGGTGAAACTTGGCGATGATGCCAGCATGGTATATGGAGAGCTCCATGTGACGGGAAGGGGCCGGCAGGCGAAGATCGGAGTGGATATGGATACCCGTTATTCCATGATACTCTGCAGAAAAGAAGGAAAATGGAAGGTAACCCATATTCATCAGTCCCTTCCCTACCGGGAGCAGCAGGAGGGCGAATATTATCCCAAAACGCTGCTGGATCAGGTGGAGGAGGCCAATAAGCGGGCTGAACAGATGGAAAAGCTGGCCAGGATAGATCAGATGACCGGACTTTTGAATCATCATTTCTTTTATAAAGAAAGCCAGCGTCTGCTGGAACAGAAAAAGACCGGTTACTGTATGACCATTGATCTGGATGATTTCAAGCAGATCAATGATTCCTACGGCCATCAGGAGGGGGACGCGGTTCTGCAGGAAGTGGGCAGGATGATCCGGCAGGCGGCAGGCCCCGGCAGCGTGGCCGGCAGAACAGGCGGAGATGAATTTGCCCTGTTCTGTACGGATCTGGCCTCCGATGCGGGGGCCTGTGCTATCGGAGAAGAGATTCTGCGGCAGACGGACTGCCGTATCCGGGAGAGAAAAGGCGTTTTCCCCGGTGTTTCCATCGGCATTTCCCGGATCAGGGAAGGGGAGAGCCTGAAGGAAGCGTTCCGGCGGGCGGATATTATGCTTTATCAGGTAAAACGCCAGGGAAAGCATGGATACCGGTTTTATGAGTAGAGGCAGATAAAGGGAAAAAACAGACAGAAAGGACGGCAGCGCCGGATTACTCCGGTATCTGCCGTCCTTCAAAGTTTACCGTATAATGGTCCATGCAGACCAGCTGTGAGATGGGAACCAGCTCATAGCCCATTTCCTGCAGCCGGGTGATGATGGTATCCAGAGCCTGGGATGTATCTTTGGCACCGTTGTGCATCAGGATGATGGAACCGTTCCCCAGGTGTTCGTGTTCCGTTACGGTTCGGATCACCGAATCCGCCCCGTAGTCTTTCCAGTCCAGAGAGTCCACATCCCACTGAACGGGCAGATAGCCGCAGCTTTTCACCGTCCGGATCACCGTGCTGTCGTAATCCCCGTAGGGGGGACGAAACAGGTTCATCTCAATCCCTGTAAGGTTCTTCACTTTTTCATGAACCTGCAGGATCTCCTCTTTCTGCTGGCTTTCTGACAGCTGGCTCATATTTTTGTGGTTTTCACTGTGGTTTCCCAGATCGTGGCCCGCCACCGCGATTTTTTTTACGTCCTCCGGATAGGTGTCCACCCAGCCTCCCGTGAGAAAAAAGGTGGCCTTCACATGGTGGGCGGCCAGAATATCCAGAAGATGCTGGGTCTCCTCATTTCCCCAGGAAGCGTCAAAGGACAGGGCAATTTGGGGACTGTCCGTCTGGACGCAGTAAACCGGAAGTTCCCGCTGGTCTGCCATAGCGCTGACCGCCCGGGACTGCCGGCTGGTGAGGCGCATGCCGGCAAAAAACAGCAGCGCGCAAAGCAGGAGAATGGAAGGACCCCGCAGATACCCGGCAGTTTTTCGCAGCAGCATCTGTTTTCGGCCAAATCGTTTCATATCCGCGCCCTTTGGAAGAAGGTTTCATTCTCTCTATCTATATGCGGGAATATCCGGATTCTTTCCTTTGTTTTACAGAATTCCGGTGGACTGCAGGAACAGGATAAACATCAGGATTGGAGCGATATAGCGGATCATGACAATATAGATCTTTTTGCGCCGGAAGGTATGGCCGCTGCTTTCCATCTCCTCAATCACAAAGGCGGGGGTTTTTACCCAGCCGATGAGGATGGTGGAGAGAAGGGCGATGAGAGGCATCATCACGCTGTTGCTGATATAGTCCATCAGATCCAGCAGCTGTCCGGAGGTGCCGTTTGGCAGGGTAACCTGAAAATAAAACAGGCTGTAGCCCAGGGCAATCACGGCGGAAGCCGCCAGGTAAATAACGGACAGGACCAGAACCGTCTTTTTCCGACTGGTGTGAAAAATTTCCATGCAGTTTGCCACGATGGATTCCAGTACGGAGATACAGGAGGTGAGAGTGGCGAAGATGGCGGTGACAAAGAACAGCACGCCCACCACAACGCCGGCTCTTCCCATGGCGGCAAAAACTTTTGGCAGGGATACAAACATCAGGCTGGGACCGGCGCTCATTCCCTCTGTGCCGGAAAATACAAATACGGCCGGGACGATCATAGCGCCTGCGAACAGAGCCACGCCGGTGTCAAACAGCTCAATCTGATTGACCGCACGGTTCAGGTTGACCTCCGGTTTCACATAAGATCCGTAGGTGATCATGATCCCCATGGATACGCTGAGGGAGAAAAAGAGCTGGCTCATGGCGTCCAGCAGGATCTGGAGAAAACGGCTCACCGTCAGCCCTTCCACATGGGGCGTCAGGTAATAGAGCAGTCCCTGCAGGCCGGTGCGAAGCTGTCCGTTCTCATCTGTGTGGGAAATGGTCAGGGAATAAAAGGCAATCACCACGACCAGCACCAGGAGAATGGGCATCATCCATTTGGAGACCGCCTCGATGCCGCCCTGGATTCCCCGGTACACAATAAAACCGGTGATTCCCATAAACAGCAGGGCGTATACCACCGGGGCCACCGGGGAGGAGATAAAGGCGGTAAAGTAGCTGTCCCCCGCCGCCGCGTCGGCCGCTCCCGTCAGATAGACAACGGCATACTTGGTAACCCAGCCTCCGATGACCGCGTAGTAGGTCATAATCAGCACCGGCACCAGAAAGGTGAGGATGCCTAAAAATTTCCAATTCGGGTGCATCTGGGTGTAGGCGCCGATGGCGCTTTTTTTGGTGCGGCGTCCGATGGCGATATCGGAGGTCAGCAGGGTGAAGCCGAAGGTCAGCACCAGCGCCAGATAGACAATAAGAAACAGACCGCCCCCGTCCTTGGCCGCCAGGTAGGGGAAGCGCCACAGGTTGCCTACGCCTACGGCACTTCCGGCGGCGGCCAGAACGAAACCGATCTGTCCAGAAAAATGATTTGCTTTCTTTTCCATAACTTCTGTACTCCTCATCTGTAATTTGCAGAATTAAGGATAGCACAGAACCGGGAAACTGTAAATTCGCAGCAGGAACTATTCTGCTTCGCTCTCCAGGGCATCCTCGATGCTCTCCAGGGAGTCCTCCATGGCATCTTCCAGATCATCAGACTGGCTGCCATCGGTGCTGTCCTTTGCCTGGAGCGCTTCATCGGGAACGGTAACCTCTACCGGTGTGGAGTAATCATAGACTGCCTCCAGATACAGGTCGCTGATGTTCAGCTCTATATCCGGCATGCTGACAGATTCGTCAGTGGAGGAGGAAGCCATCACGATGGAAAGCAGGGAGTTGATGCCGGACAGGTCGCTGCCGTCCATATCCATGTGCATCCGCATGGGCAGATAGGTGGCTGCGTCCACATCGACTTCAACGTTAAAGACAAGGCCGTTCATTACCAGAGCCAGCATGGCTGCGTCTTCCTCGCTCATGGTTTCCCCGGAGGCGCTCATGGCGTCCGCAATCAGATCAGACAGATCATCATAGGTGACAGTGTAGAGCAGCTGGTAGCAGGAGGTGCCGTTTACGTCCACTGCCTCCTCTCCCAGGGACCAGGTTCCGGGCAGTGTGGACAGATCCATGCTTTTCTGAGCTTCCATGATGGAATTAATAACTTCTTCCATCTCGGCTTCGTCCACGGTGGAGGTTTCGTACTCCCAGGCACCGCCGGCGCCGCTGCCGTCGTCGATATAGGTATAGAGCTCATAGGCGCCGTCGTCAGCAGGTACCATGTATATCTGCATATTCATGTTCTGTTCCACGCCCATGGCGCCAATATCCAGATTTCCGGACATACCGAAGGTCAGAGGATCCAGCTTATAGTCCATGGTGAAATCTCCGGTACCGCCTACGGAAAGTGTGGAAGTGCCGGAGGCATCGGAAGACATATCAATTCCGATCTGGGCGTTTAAGGTGGCATCGGCGGAAAATTCCGTGAGAGACTGGGAGGCCTCCATATATTTTGCCATTACATCCTCTACGGTAGCTGCGCTGTCAAAACCTGTCAGCATAAACGAGGCAGCGCCCAAAAGCGCGGCTGAAATCAGAAAATTTCTTTTTCTCATACTCTTTTTCTCCTTTTCTCCTGTTCGTTTATAAAGTTTCTGATAAAACTCTACAGGCACAGTATACCATGGCCGGGCAGGGGTGTCTATAGAAAAGACTGGCGAAACTTGCGAAAAAAACTGCTTGAATCTTGGACCGGCAGATATTAAAATCAGGAACATGGATATTCAGACAGAAGGAGTGCGGGAATGGGCGCAAAAAGGCGTCCTGCATCCTTCTGTCTTAAGAAAGAAGGACAAAAGATTGAATTACGAAGAAGCAGTCAGTTACATAGCGGATGTGCCAAAATTTACGAAAAAGAACAAGCCGGAAAACACGGAGGAGCTGCTTGCGCGGCTGGGGCATCCGGAGGAACAGTATAAAATTATTCATGTGGCAGGCACCAACGGGAAAGGATCGGTCTGTGCCTTTACCGCTTCCATTCTCCAGGAGGCAGGCTTTCGGACGGGCTTGTTTATCTCTCCCCATCTGGTGAAGATCAACGAGAGATTCCAGATCAACCAGGAACCGGTGTCCGACCAGGTATTCCTGGAGGGTTTCCGGACCGTAAAAAAAGCGATAGACGAAATGGTGGCGGCGGGGTTTAGCCATCCCACCTATTTTGAGATTCTGTTCGCGGTGGGGATGGTGATTTTTGCCAGGGAGAAGATAGAGTACCTGGTGATGGAAACCGGGCTGGGAGGCAGGCTGGACGCCACCAATACGGTCCGGCATCCCATTGCCACGGTGATCACCTCCATCAGCCTGGACCACACAGAATACCTGGGGAATACAATCCCTGAGATTGCCTGGGAGAAAGCGGGCATCATAAAAGAAGGAGTGCCGGTGATCTATGACGGAAGAAACCGGGAGGCGGAAGCCGTGATCCGAAAAAAAGCGGAAGAGATGCATGCGCCCCTGATTCCGTTTTACGGCCAGATGGCCGAAATTTCGGCCCGGACGGATAAAAGCATTGATTTTGTGCTGAATAACAGGTATTATGAGTACAAATTGGTGCGGGTGCCCTATCTGGCGGAATACCAGGTGGTCAACAGTTCCATGGCCATGATGGCGGCCCGGGTGATCGACCCCGGGAAACAGATTTCCGATGAGACAGTGGTAAAAGCCATCGGGGATACCCGCTGGAGCGGCCGGATGGAGACGGTGCTGCCGGGGGTTGTACTGGATGGGGCTCACAATGCCGCCGGGATTGAGGAATTTCTGAAAACCGTGAAGGCGGTGCAGGAGCACTGGCCGGTATCTCTCCTGTTTTCTGCGGTGGCGGAGAAGGATTATGACGAGATGATACAGGAAATTTGCCGGGAGGCCAATTTCACCTCCATCGTGGCCACCCAGATTGAGGGGGACAGAAAAGTGGAGGCTGCCCGGTTGGCGGAACTATTCAGAAAATATACAGACGCGGCCGTATACGCGGAGCCGGATGTGGAGCGGGCCTTTTCCCTTGCCATGGAGCACAGGGGCGCCGGGATGCTCTTCTGCGCCGGATCCCTTTACCTGGTGGGCGAGATCAAGGCCATCATCGAAAAGCAGACCGTGCAGAAGCACTGAGGGCGTAAGGCTGCGAAACCTATAAGGAGAGTATACATGATTAATTACGAAGAGGAACTGAAAAAGTTTCATCCCAGCATGGATGTAAATGAAGCGGAGGACGCCATTTACAGCCGGGATCTGACAGATGTGACGGATATTTTAAAGGAAATGCTGAAGGAAGAAAAGCAGAAGAAAAAGTAGGGGGAGTTTTATGAGATGTATATACTGCAACACGCCCCTGGCAGCCATTGATTACTGCCCCGGCTGCGGAGCGGATGTGACGCTTCTGAAACGGATTGTGCGCATTTCCAATCTCCTGTATAACCGGGGGCTGGAGAAAGCGTCCGTGCGGGATTTGTCCGGCGCCATTACCTGCCTGAAGCAGAGCCTGAAGTTTAATAAGGAAAATATTGACGCCAGAAATCTGCTGGGACTTTGCTATTTTGAGACGGGGGAGGTAGTATCCGCCCTCTGCGAGTGGGTGATCAGCAAAAACCTGATGCCGGAGGGGAATCTGGCGGATCATTATATTTCCCAGCTGCAGAACAATAAAAACCGTCTGGATGTGATCAACCAGACAATCCGCAAATACAATCAGTCTATTGAATACTGTCGGCAGGGAAATGAGGATATGGCAGTCATCCAGCTGAAAAAGGTGATTTCTCAGAACCCTAAGCTGGTGAAAGCTTACCAGCTTCTGGCTCTGCTTTATATCCGCAGCCAGGACTATGAAAAGGCGAGACGGCTTTTGAAAAAGGCGGCGGCGGTGGATAATACGGATACCACTACCCTGCGCTATCTGACAGAGATAGAGGAGGCCACAGGAAAAGCCACTTCCCTGAATGCCAGGAAGCGCCGGCGGGAGACGCCGGAACCGGAGGAGCGGGGCGGAACTCTGCGCTATGTCAGCGGCAGTGAGACGATTATTCAGCCCACCACGTTCCGGGACAGCTCCACGGTAGCCACCTTTATCAACATTGCTTTGGGAATTTTGCTGGGGGGAGCGATTGTGTGGTTCATGGCAGTGCCTGCCAGCAGGCAGAGCATCCAGGCCAGCGCCAATCAGCAGGTGACGGACGCCAACACCAAACTGGCGTCGGAACAGGCAAGGCTTCAGGATCTGCAGGATGAGATTGATTCCTATACGGATCAGGCAGATCAGGCAAATCTGGAGCGGGACAATGCCCTGGCCCGGGCGGACAGCTATGATGAGCTGATGGGAGTGGCGGCCCTGTATGTGTCCGGGGATCAGAACGGAGCGGCGGATGCCCTAGCCGTGCTGAATGGAGATGATTTTGACGGAAACGCCAAATCCCTTTATGAGGGCCTTTCCGGCGCAGTGAGCAGTTCCCTGTTTGCCCAGTATTACACGGCAGGCACCACCGCCTATGTGGCGGGAGACTATGCTACGGCGACCCAGCAGCTTCAGCTGGCGGTGGAGTCAGACCCGGAAAAGACAAACGCCAGTTATGTGGATGCCCTGTTTTATCTGGGCTTTGCCTACTATAACCAGGGTGACACCCAGAAGGCAAACGAGATATTCACTCAGATTGTGACAGAGTTCCCCGGCACCAGCCAGGCATCCCAGGTACAGGGGTATGTGGGAAATAGCGGCACTGGAACTGCCGGCGAGACAGAAGCGGGAACCCAGGGAGAGGCTTCCATGCAGAATCAGGGGCAGGCCCAGGATGGAAGCGCCCAGGGCGGAACCACAGATACCGGCGCCGGAGACGGCACCGGCGGCATTACCGTATGGCAGGAGGACGGCACTTCCACCGGACAGACTTCCTACCCGGCCTATGATCCGGCCGACGTGGCCTGGACCGATCCCTACACAGGGCTGAACTACGATATGTACGGAAATCCGCTGGGCTACTAGGCCGTAAAAAGAGCGGAAACAAAACAGAAGAGAAACCTCGAAGCGGAGGCTGGCATGAAAAAATCGTGCCAGCCTTTTCGCATGGGCGAAAAGGGAATCAAAAGCAGGGAGGGAAGACTGTATGGAAAAAGAATTTCAGATTACCGGCACCAGCCTGATTATTCATTTGCCGGCCGAGGTGGACCACCACAGCGCTACCCGGCTGAAAGAGACGGCGGACAGGCTGCTTCAGGAAGAAAATATCCGGCGGATTGTGTTTGACTTCGGACAGACGGGCTTTATGGACAGCTCCGGTATCGGGATGATTGTGGGAAGGTATAAAAATATCCGTTTTATGGGAGGAACGGTGATTGCCATCCGGGTCAGCGAACGGATTCGCAGACTGCTGACCATGTCCGGGATCTATAAGGTAATTGATATTTACGAGGATCTGCCCAGGCAGTCCGGATTATTGTAAGGGGGAGCCAGATGAGTGGGGAAAATGAGATGAAACTGGAGTTTGACAGCCGTTCCTGCAACGAGGGATTCGCCAGAGTGGCGGTGGCCGCGTTTATGACGCAGCTGAATCCCACGCTGGAGGAGGTGGCGGATGTAAAGACCGCTCTCTCGGAAGCGGTTACCAACGCCATTATCCACGGCTATGAGGGAGCGGTGAAGAAAATAACGGTGGAATGCCGGATCAGCGGACAGACCCTTTTTGTGGAGGTAAAAGATGGAGGAAAAGGAATTGAGGACGTGGCCCGGGCCATGGAACCTATGTTTACCACCCGGGAGGACTGTGATCGGTCCGGCATGGGATTTTCATTCATGGAGGCTTTTATGGATACGCTGGAGGTGGATTCGGCGCCCGGCCGGGGAACCAGGGTCAGAATGACAAAAACCATCGGCCGGACAGAACTCAAATATGAATAAAGCAGACAGGAGGAGTGGCGGGAACTGGCATGGAGCGCACGCTTGCATTGATTGAACAGGCTCACCAGGGAGATAAAGCGGCGAGAGAGAGGCTGGTGGAGGAAAACCTGGGACTGGTTTTTACAGTGGCAAGAAGGTTCCGGGGACGGGGATGCGAGGCGGAGGACCTGATTCAGATTGGCAGCATCGGACTTCTGAAGGCTATAGATAAATTTGACATCCGGTACGAAGTGAAATTCAGTACATACGCGGTGCCTCTGATTACCGGAGAGATACGCAGGTTCCTGCGGGATGACGGCATGATTAAGGTGAGCCGTTCCCTGAAAGAGACGGCCTGCCGGATTTATGCTGCCAGAGAGGAGCTGGAGGGGAAGCTGGGCAGGGAGCCGGCCCTGGAGGAACTGGAGGCGGTTCTGGATTTTTCCAGGGAGGAGATGATGCTGGCGCTGGAAGCCTCCGCCCAGGTGGACTCCCTGTACCGTCCGGTTTCCCGGGATGAGGGCGGCTCTGCGCTGCTGCTGGATAAGATAGAAGAACGGGAAAACGCCAATGAGAGGGTGCTTAATCACATGCTTCTGGAGCAGCTTCTGAAGATCCTGGAAGAGGAGGAGCGCCAGCTCATCGACCTGCGGTATTTCCATGACAAAACCCAGATGGAGACGGCAAAAGAGCTGGGCATCTCCCAGGTCCAGGTATCCAGGATGGAAAAAAAGATTCTCAGAAAGATGCGGGGGAAGGTATAGGCAAACCGGGAAGACGTATAAATTTCCGTATTTTTCAGATACTAAAAGCAGAACGAGCAAAGGAGCTGACGGCCATGAAAAAATTTCTGTATACCTGCGGGATGCTGGCGGTGATACTGGCCCTGGCAGCGGGCATCGTGTATCTGTTCTGGTATTCCGGGAAACGGAACCCGGGGGAAATGGCAACGCTGGTGAAAAAAGAGGCGAACGCATGGACATCCTGTATCTGAAAATTGATAAAAATATAAAAATTCCGGGAAAGGAAGTAAGGCTGGGGCAGATTGCCGACCTGCGCTGTCCGGGAAATCCCGGCCTGGAGCGGGAGGCCGGAAAGCTTAAGCTGCCGGCCGGCCGGATCACCGGCCCCGGCAGATACGTATACTCCATACTGGAGGTGCTGGACGCGGTACAGAAAAAATATCCGGGTATCCCCGTGGTGAATCTGGGGGAAGCGGATTTTATCCTGACGCTGGAAAAAGAAACGGGAAAAGGGGAGATCCGGCATTGGCTCAAGACAGGCTTTGTCTGCCTGCTCACTTTTTTCGGGGCAGCCTTTTCCATTATGGCTTTTCACAACGACGTGGGGATCACCGCACTGTTCGGCCAGGTTTATCATTTCTTTACCGGCAGAACCTCCGACGGCTTTACCATTCTGGAGCTGTCCTACTCCCTGGGCCTGGGAGCCGGCATCGTCCTGTTTTTTAATCACTTCGGGAAGCGCAAAATCACATCGGATCCCACGCCTCTGGAGGTGGAGATGCGCACCTACGAGGATGAAATTGACACCACCCTGATTGAGAGCCGGGAGAGGGACGAAAAGGAAGGAGAAGGAGCGTGATGGAGATACTGGCACAGGCGGGAACGGGCCTTTTCCTCCTGCTCGTAGGAGGGGCTGCCGGGGCTCTGGTAGCGGGAGGCGTGGTGGCGCTGACGGTGGGCCTTGGCATTACGGAGCGGTTCATCGGCATTACCCATACGGCAAAAGCGGCAAAAGGCTTTGAAACCGCCATCTGTCTGGGGGGCCTGGCCGGCAGCCTGCTTACCGTATATACCCCGGCGGTGGGCCTGGGGGAAGCGGCTCTTGCGGCGGCGGGGGTGTTCTGGGGGATTTTTGTGGGAGGCTGGATTATGGCGCTGGCGGAGCTTCTCCATGTGTTTCCTGTATTCCTGCGCCGGCTGGGCGTAACAAAGGGGAAGAGCCTCATTGTAATCAGCCTGGCTGCCGGAAAAATGCTGGGCAGCCTGCTGGGTTTCTGGATGAGATGGGGGAAGGGATGAAACGCAACTTTTTCCGGAACAGGGGTTTTGCATTCAGGGAAAATCTGTTATACTAGCAGAGGAAAAACAGGATGGGTGGTGTGATACAGTTGAGTGAACAGGGAAGAGCGTTGTTCACGAAGGAGGAGCTGGCAGCGAGAGTGAAGGTTCCTGCTATCGTGGAACAGGATCTGAAACGGATTATAAGCGACCGGCTGGAACAGTGCGGCCTTTATTTCAGGGTGTTTTCCCGGATTAAGACGGCTGCTTCCATGGCCCATAAATTTGAACTGAAAGATTACGGAAACGGAGGCGGCAAGCTGCAGGATCTGGTGGGCGTGCGGGTGAACCTGTACTTTGACGATGACGTGGATATCTGCCGGAATATCATGGAAAACACCTTCGATGTGCTGGGATGGTCCACCTCGGAGCGCAGCGAGGAGGAGTTTAAGCCCACAAAGCTGAACGGGGTGTGCCGGCTGCCGGAATACCTGCGGTCCGAGATCTCCCCGGACACCTGGGATATGTACATAGACGATACCTTTGAGATTCAGATAAAGACCATGTTCTTTGAGGGATGGCATGAGATTGAGCATGACATGCGCTACAAGGGGGAGGAACTGTGGAAAGACTACAAGGGATTCTCCCGGTATTTCAACAGCATCCTGGCTACGCTGGAGCTGTGCGACAAGTCCATGGTGACGCTGTTTGAGGATCTGGGCCATTCTCTCTACAAGTCCGGCAGGTGGAGCGATATGATCAAGAGCCATTTCCGGCTGAAGCTGGGGGAGGCCTCCCTGTACCCGGAAGTGGAGCAGCTGCTGAATGAAGACCTGGAGCAGGTGGACAACCTGGCCAAGCGGATCTACAAGACAAAGAAGCCGGTGCTGGTGGAACAGCTGCTGCGGCGCAGCCGGAAGATTCCCATCAACGTGAATACGATTATCGCGCTGTTAAACGACAGTCAGTTCCATGACAGCCGCCTGACGGCCATCTTTAAGGAGCGGGACGTGTATAATGACGGCAGGGAGGAGAGCGTGGCGGAGTCCCGCCACTATGAGATGAAGCCTCTCACCCGGCACAATGTGTTCCAGATGAAAACCCAGATCGACGGCAGCCGGATGAAGGAAGACCATCCGGTGAGCGCATCGGAGATCTTTGAGCGGTCCGCCGCTGTGATTTACCAGTGGATCGTGCAGAAGTACGGCGGGCTGTTTAAGAACATGCCCCAGGAGGTGTCCACCTACCACGCGGACATCTTGGCCTACCATGTGGCGGTGAATTATAATCCGAAGGAACAGCGGATGAACATGCACGTGCGCCACATGGATCTGGATGTGGGCGGACGGATCTGGTACTCGGAATCCTGCCTGGAAGTGGGAGAGGACGACCGGGTGTTTTTAAAGGTGTGCAACGGCTACGCGGAGCCGGAGAAGGAGCAGCGGACGGTGCAGGATACGGGAGCCATGTTTTTCAGCTATCCCGGCTATTACAAGATGATCGTGGACAGCGTGGGGATTTTTAACGGGATCGACTGCGCCAACCGTCGGCGGATCCTCCGGGAAGAACAGTTCCCGCAGATGGAGAGGGCGCTGAAGGATCCGGAGAGAGCCTTCCCCCTGGTGGTGATTATTTCCAGGGAGACGCCGGACGGAATGATGGACGAGGAGTGGCTGGGCCAGTTTCGGGTATCGGATTTTACCAGAACCGTGTGGCGCTACGCCCATGTGTTTACCTGTTACGAAAAAACGGGACGGAAGCTGCTGGAGCTGGCGGGACGGGAGGCGAAAGACGCCTGCCAGATCCCCAGACTGTATATTTTCTGGCCGGACGGGGATGTGGATGATTACGGACCGGAGGACGTGCAGAACTGCAGCTTCGGCCGTCATCTGGAGGCCAGAGGGGACGCCAGAACCTACGATATTGTCCGGGGCGGCCAGGCCTTCTACCATAAAATCGTAACGGATCTGCGGGACTGGAACGTATCCTCGGATCTGTGGGAAGGATTTAAGCTGGAGATTTTAACAGAGATACCGGGATAGAAAAGAGGCCGGCTGCCTGCTGAACCCGGCTTTACAGAAGAAAAAATATTATTTATAGAAAGAAAACGACAGACGGAGGGCGTCCTGCTATGAATTTCATAGCGGGGCGCCCTCTTTGACGGTAAAAAACCTGTCGGGGCAGGGCTTGTCACACTTTTTTAATATTTCACCTCTTGTATTTTATACGTTTGTGGGGTAGAATAGACCCATAAGTGGTAGAAAGTGGTGAGTTGTGGGTCAAAAGGGAGGGACAGTGGCGCTCCGGGGAGAAAAAGAGCGGCCTGTTCCTGACTCTCAACTTCGAAAGAAGGTAGTCAATGATGTTCATGGGTGAATACAACCACACAGTGGACACCAAAGGCAGGCTGATTATCCCGTCAAAATTCAGAGAACAGTTAGGCGAAGAATTTATTGTGACAAAGGGATTGGACGGCTGTCTCTTTGTGTTTCCCCAGGACGAATGGCAGGCCTTCGAGGAGAAGCTGCGGACACTGCCACTTACCCAGAAGGGTGCCAGACAGTTTACCCGTTTCTTTGTAGCAGGCGCCACGCCCTGCGAACTGGACAAGCAGGGGAGAATTCTCTTGCCGGCAACGCTGAGAGAATTTGCTGGTCTGGATAAAGACGTTGTGCTGGCCGGTATGCTGAACCGGATTGAGATCTGGAGCAAGGATAAATGGACAGAGAACAATGCCTGCGGCGATATGGATGATATCGCGGAACAGATGACACAGCTTGGGCTCGTCATATGATGATGCCGGGGGAGGATGATATGGAATTTTGTCATCAGTCTGTGCTTCTGGAGGAGTGCATTGAAAATCTGCGCATCAGGCCGGAGGGTATATACGCGGACGGTACACTGGGGGGCGGCGGCCATTCCTATGAGATTTGCAGAAGGCTTTCCGGGGGAGGAAGGCTGATCGGGATCGATCAGGATGCTGCGGCCATAGAAGCGGCAGGAAGGCGCCTGGAGGAATTTGCGGGCAAAGTTACGATTGTGCGCAGCAATTACTGCCATATGAGAACAGAGCTTGCAAAACTTGGGATTACATCCATAGACGGAGTCATTTTGGACCTGGGGGTTTCCTCCTATCAACTGGATCAGGCCGACCGCGGGTTTACTTACAGAGAAGACGTGCCGCTGGACATGCGGATGGATCAGAGGCAGTCTTTGACAGCCAGGGATGTTGTGAACGGATACAGCGAGATGGAGCTTTACCGGATCATACGGGATTACGGAGAAGACCGATTCGCCAAGAACATTGCCCGGCATATTGTAAGAGCCAGACAGGAAAAAATAATTGAAACGACTGGGGAGTTAATTCATATTATAAAAGCGGCCATACCGGCGAAAACCAGAATGGTGGGTGGACACCCGGCCAAAAGGACGTTTCAGGCGATACGCATTGAGGTAAACCATGAACTGGATGTACTGAAGGATTCTCTGGATGATCTGATTGATCTTTTGGACGACGGAGGAAGGATCTGCGTGATTACCTTCCACTCCCTGGAAGATCGGATCGTAAAGAGCATATTCAGAAAAAATGAAAATCCCTGCATCTGTCCGCCGGAATTTCCGGTGTGCGTATGCGGAAGAAAATCCAGGGGCAGTGTGATCACAAAAAAGCCCATTGTCCCGGGAGAAGAGGAAATAGAGAGAAATCCCCGCGCCAAGAGCGCGAAATTGAGGGTATTTGAGAGAAAAAAGCAGTAAGAGTAAAGGATTAGAAAAGGCGGAGCATTATGGCAAGAACCCAGACAAGAACAACAGTAAGAAAAAGACAGGCTGTATCCTCCGGATACGGACGAGTGGGAGCGTACATTGACGGAAATACAGTCAGAAAGCTGGAGCGCGTACCGGAGAGAAGGGAAGAGAGAAGACCCAGAACCAGCAGCGCGGTGCGGCAGAAGCGGGCCCGGGCTCTTCAGATGAATCTGAGCTACGTGGTATTTCTGACCGCCGCCGCCGTGATTACTGTGATGGTCTGTATCAATTATCTGAAGCTGCAGTCCCAGAACACTACCTATCAGAAGACAGTAACCGCCCTGAATACGCAGCTGAGCGAGATGAAGCTGGAGAACGATGCCCAGTACAACAGCATTGTTTCGTCTGTGGATCTGGAGCATGTAAAGGATGTGGCCATCAATGAGCTGGGAATGTCTTATCCCTCTGAGGATCAGATCTATACCTACCAGCCTTCTGAGAGCGATTACGTGAAACAGTACCAGGATGTTCCCGCAGAGTAAAAGGTGATAGTTTGGCGAATGTAAGACACAGAGAAAAAAAAGAACGAAGATTCAATAAAAGAATGCAAATAAAGCTGACGGCTATATTTGCATTCGTTTTATTCATGCTGGTTGTTCTGCTACTGCGGATCACGGTGATCACGGCCAAGAGCGGAAACCAGTATGCCAGGCAGGTGCTGTCCCAGCAGAGTTATGACAGTCAGACCATTCCCTACCGCCGGGGAGAGATTCAGGATGCCAACGGCATTATCCTGGCCAGAAGCGAGCGGGTGTACAATGTGGTGCTGGACTGCTACGCTATCAACAGCAATGAGGATTATATTGAGCCTACGATTGACGCGGTATGCTCCGCTCTGGGACTGGACGAGGCGGATGTGCGGGACCGGATTGAAAACGAGGCCACCCGGGACAGCCAGTACCAGGTAGTGCTGTACGATGCCACAGAGGAGCAGAAGCAGGCCTATGAGGACTATGTTTCCCTGGATGAGGACCGGGAATTGTCGGATACCCAGCGAGAAAAACTGCAGAATGTGACCGGCGTATGGTTTGAAGAGCAGTACAACCGGGTATATCCCTATGACACCCTGGCCAGCAATGTGGTGGGATTTTCCAACGATATTGACCAGGGAACCTGCGGGGTGGAAGCCTACTACGATGATCTGCTCAACGGCACCAATGGCCGTACCTTCGGGTATCTGAATGAAGATTCAGAATTTGAGAGAACCACCATCGAGCCGGAGCACGGAAAGACCCTGGTGCTGACCCTGGATATGAATATCCAGCAGATCATCGAAAAGTATATTCAGGAATTTGACGAAACCTACGGGGAAGACACGGAGGACGAAAAGGGGGCCAAAAATATCGGCGTGGTGGTGATGGATCCCAACACCGGGGAAATCCTGGGTATGGCTACCAACTCCGAATTTGATCTGAACGAGCCCTATGACCTTACCTCCGTTTATACGGGCGCCGAGGTTCGGGCTATGGATGAAGATACGTATGTGGAAGCCCTGAATACCATGTGGAGCAATTTCTGCGTTTCCACCAGCTTTGAGCCGGGATCTGTGGTGAAGCCCATCACGGTGGCGTCCGCTCTGGAAGTGGGGGCCGTATCGGACGGGGATTACTTTTACTGCGACGGCGGAGAGTTTATCACGGATACGGACATCCACTGCGATGTGTGGCCGGGAGCCCATGGGGATGAAACCCTGGAGTACGCCATCGTAAACTCCTGCAATGACGCCCTGATGCAGATCGGCATGAAGATGGGGATCGACGCGTTCTGTGAATACCAGAGTCTCTTTAATTTCGGCAGCGCCACAGGCATTGACCTGCCCAATGAAAACGCGGGCGTGGTGTACAATGAAAATACCATGCATGAGGTAGAGCTGGCCACCTGTACCTTTGGACAGGGCTATACCTGCAACATGATTCAGGAAGCTGCCGCTTTCTCGGCGGTGATCAACGGCGGTTATTATTATCAGCCCCATGTGGTAAAGCAGGTGCTGAACGCGGACGGCAGTGTGGAGAAAAATGTGGAGCCGCTGCTGCTGCGCCAGCCCGTCTCCTCTCAGGTATCCAGCCTGGTAAGAGGCTACCTGGAGACAGCGGTGCAGGAAGGTACGGGACGAAAATCCAGAGTTCCCGGCTACCGCACCGGCGGAAAGACAGGAACGGCGGAGAAGATTGATGAAGAAACCGGACAGCGGGCGGCGGGCCGGTACCTGGTATCCTTCATCGGAGCCGCTCCCATCAACGATCCGGAAGTGGTGGTCTATGTGGTAATCGATGAGCCCAATGTGGCAAACCAGGCAGACAGCTCCTACCCCCAGATCCTGTTCCGGCAGATCGCCACAGAGCTGTTCCCCTATCTGGGACTGTACCCCACCGAGGAGATCACGGACCAGCTGCTGATGGAGCTGGGCATGACCCGGGATCAGGTGGTGGAGGGCGGCACCAACCATGAAACCTTCCAGGCCTTTGACACCTACGGAAATCTTTACAATGACGCCTGGGTGAACGAGGAAGGCGTGGTAGTTCACGGGGACAATATCCCGGTGGAAGGGGCCTATGTGAATGAGGACGGAAATCCGGTGGATGCCTGGGGCAATGTGAAGGTGCTGGAGAATCCGGAAGAAAATATTGACCCCAAGGTGGATAATCCGGATATGGCGACTCCGCCCCAGGATGTGGACGACGGGGAAGAAGAAGGAACCACCTGGGACGGCGTGACAGATGAAGACCTGGAGGATGAAGAACCCTCCCAGCAATAAACAGACATAACCTCATAAAAGCGGAAATACACTGTATTAAAACTTTTATGAGGTTTTTTTATGCCATCAGGAAAGCTGCAGGTATTTCACAGAAAAAAGACCGCCCTGGTTTTTTTTATCTGCGCGGCGGCGCTGGCACTGCTGGCGGTGAGGCTGGGATGGCTGATGCTGGGAAAATCTGCCTATTACAGTGAGAAGGCCCAGGATCTGCATGAGCGGGAGCGCCCCATCAAGGCGGCCAGAGGCCGGATCCTGGATGCTAACGGGACGGTTCTGGCGGATAACCGGGCGGTCTGCACCATTTCCGTGGTGCACAGCCAGATTGAACAGCCGGGGAAGGTGATCGATGTCCTTGCCTCAGAGCTGGGACTGTCCCGGGATTCTGTCAGGGAGAAGGTGGAGAAGGTCAGCTCCATGGAGCGTATTGCCTCCAACGTGGACAAGGAGACGGGGGACAGGATCCGGGAGTACGGACTGGCCGGGGTGAAGGTGGACGAGGACTATAAACGGTATTATCCCTTTGGAAGCCTGGCTTCCAAGGTGCTGGGGTTTACCGGAAGCGACAACCAGGGCATTATCGGTCTGGAGGTGCAGTATGACCAGATCCTGCAGGGCACGCCGGGAAAAATCCTGACCCTGACGGACGCCAGAGGAATAGAACTGCCGGAAGCGGGGGAGAGCCGGCTGGAGCCGGTGCCCGGAGATGACCTGCAGATCAGCTTGGATTATAATATACAGACCTACATCGAGCAGGAGGCCAGACGGCTTCTGGAGCAGAAAGGCGCGGACAGCGTCTCCATTATTATTATGAATCCCCAGAACGGGGAAATCCTGGGGATGACCAATACTCCGGAATTTGATCTGAATGATCCCTTCACCCTGCCGGAAGAAATCGAAGGAACAGAAGAGGAAGCTCTGAATCAGATGTGGCGCAACGGCTGTATCAATGACACCTATGAGCCCGGTTCTACCTTTAAGATCATCACCGCGGCGGCGGGGCTGGAGGAAGGGGCGGTCTCCCTGGAGGATTCCTTTTACTGTCCCGGGTATAAGATTGTGGAGGATCGGAGGATCCGCTGCAGCAAAACCACGGGACACGGCTCCCAGACCTTCACGGAGGCGGTGGAAAATTCCTGCAACCCTGCTTTCATCGAGATAGGGCTGCGGCTTGGCACGGACCGGTACTTTGCCTATCTGGAACAGTTCGGCCCGCTGGAAAAAACAGGGATCGACCTGCCGGGCGAGGCGGCCACCATCATGCATCGGCAGGAAAACGTGGGGCAGGTGGAGCTGGCCACCATGGCCTTCGGGCAGTCCTTTCAGATTACCCCCGTACAGCTGGCGGCCACGGTAAGTTCCCTGATCAACGGGGGAACAAGTGTGACGCCCCACCTGGCGGTGGAGGCAAAAGACAGCCAGGGCGTCTTAAAGCAGGTCTTTTCCTATCCCGGGGGAGAGCAGATCGTCTCCGGCCAGGTGTCGGAAACCCTCCGGTATCTGCTGGAACGGGTGGTGTCGGAAGGGTCCGGCAGCCGGGCCTACCTGGAAGGGTACCGCATAGGCGGGAAAACCGCCACCTCCGAAACCCTGCCCCGCAGCGCCAATATCTATATTTCCTCCTTTCTGGGCTTCGCGCCTGCGGATGATCCCCAGGTTCTGGGGCTGTGCATCATCAATCATCCCCAGGGCGTGTATTACGGCGGCACCATAGCGGCCCCCGCCATCCAGAGAATCTTCGCCAATATTCTTCCTTATCTGGGAATCGAGCAGACCGGGACAGAAAAAGATTGAAGTATGGGGAAAAAAGAATTATACTTAACTATCAGGAAAAGAAAAAACAAGAGCGAAGAGGTGTGATATGTTCATTCAGTCAGATATTGTAATTCCTTTGTTTGCGGCTTTTGCCATCAGCGTGCTTTTAAGCCCCGTGGTGATTCCCTTTCTCACAAAGCTGAAGGTGGGACAGACAGAACGGGCGGAGGGCGTGCAGTCCCATCTGAAAAAGGCGGGAACCCCCACCATGGGAGGACTGATTATTCTGATCAGCATTCTGGTCACTTCCCTGTTCTTTATCCACGATTATCCCAGAATTGTGCCGGTCCTTTTTCTGACACTGGGCTTTGGCATTATCGGTTTTCTGGATGACTACCTGAAGGTAGTGCTGCGCCGGTCCGACGGCCTGATGCCGGGACAGAAGATGATCTGCCAGCTGGTGGTGACCACCATCTTTGTGGTGTATATCTGGGTGATGGACAGCTCCTGTCTGGAACTGCTGATTCCCTTTACGGACGGCTATGTGCTGTCCGGCCAGTGGGTGAAAATTCTGGCCACCCCCCTGTGCTATTTTGTGGTGATCGGCACGGTAAACGGCGTAAACTTTACGGACGGGCTGGACGGGCTGGCCACCGGGGTCACCTCCATGGTAGCGGTCTTTTTTACCGTGGCCTCTATTGTGCTGGGCGGGGAGATCGAACCTATCACCGCTGCGGTGCTGGGAGCGCTTCTGGGCTTTCTGCTGTTTAATGTCCACCCCGCGAAGGTATTTATGGGGGATACGGGTTCCCTGGCCCTGGGAGGCTTTGTGGCCGGATCCGCCTATATGATGAAGCTTCCCGTATTTATCCTCATCATAGGACTGATCTACCTGGTGGAGGTGCTGTCCGTGATGATTCAGGTGACATACTTTAAAAAGACCGGGGGAAAGCGTTTCTTTAAGATGGCCCCCATTCACCACCATTTTGAGCTGTGCGGATGGTCGGAGACCCGGATCGTGACAGTGTTTACCGTGATTACCGCCTTCCTGTGCCTGATTGCCATGATGGGGCTGCAGTAAGGAAACATACAGAAAATAAGAGGAAGAACAGATGGAATGGAAAGATAAAAAAGTTCTGGTGTTCGGCACCGGGCTCAGCGGCATCGGCGCCGCAGGGCTGCTGGAGCGGGTCGGCGCCTGCCCTTTGCTGTACGACGGAAATGAAAAGGTGAAAGAAGAACAGGTCCGGGCAAAGCTGCCGGAGGGCAGCCGGGCCCGGATCTTTATCGGGAAAATGGACAGCCGGGTGCTGGAGGGGATTACCCTGGCAGTACTAAGTCCCGGCGTTCCCACGGATCTTCCGGAGGTGGAGCAGATCCGCGAAGCCGGGATCCCTATCTGGGGAGAAGTGGAACTGGCCTATGAGAACAGCCGGGGGGATGTGCTGGCCATCACCGGCACCAACGGGAAAACCACTACCACCGCGCTGGTGGGAGAGATTATGAAGCATCATCAGGAGCATGTGTTTGTGGTGGGGAATATCGGCAGCCCCTACACGGACGCGGCCCTGGATACCACCGATGATTCGGTGGCGGTGGCGGAGATCAGCAGCTTTCAGCTGGAGACGGTTGTCCGCTTCCACCCCAGGGTGAGCGCTATCACCAACATCACGCCGGACCATTTAAACCGGCATCATACCATGGAAGAGTACATCCGGGTAAAAGAGAGCATTACGAAAAACCAGACTTCCCGGGACTTCTGCGTATTAAACTATGAGGACGAGGAGCTGCGCCGATTTGGAGAGACCCTGCCGGTAAAGGTGATTTACTTCAGCTCCCGGCGGGAACTGGAGCGGGGAATTTATCTGAAGGACGGCCAGATCCGGTACCGGGACGAAAACGGGACCCTGGACGTATGCCGTGTGGAGGAGCTGAACCTTTTAGGCAGACATAATTATGAAAATGTGATGACCGCAGTGGCCATGACCCTGGCCTACGGGGTTCCCCTGGAGGAAATCCGGCAGGTGATCCGGGAATTCAAGGCGGTGGAGCATCGGATTGAATTTGTGGCGGAGAAAAACGGCGTGGCCTACTACAATGATTCCAAGGGGACAAACCCGGACGCCGCCATCAAGGGGATTCAGGCCATGAACCGTCCCACCGTGCTCATCGGCGGCGGTTACGACAAGGATTCCTCCTATGAGGAGTGGATCCGTTCTTTTGACGGAAAGGTAAAATGCCTGGTGCTGCTGGGACAGACCCGGGACAAGATCGCGAAGGCTGCCAGGGCCTGCGGATTTGAGCAGATTCTGATGGCGGATACCTTTGAGGAGGCGTTTCGGCTCAGCGTACAGCAGGCGGCGCCGGGAGACGCGGTGCTGCTGTCGCCGGCCTGCGCCAGCTGGGACATGTTCCCCAGCTATGAGGTGCGGGGCAGGGTATTTAAAGACCTGGTACATGAACTGTAAATAGCACAGGCGCGCGGCGGAGAATATTTCGCCTGGCATCTTTTTCCCCCGGTATCATATATATAGAATTATAAAAGCAGCGGGCCGGGAGGGAACTGGTTTGGAAGAAAAGCGGGGAAGACCGGACTATGGACTTCTGGGGGCCGTTCTGTTTCTGACAGTGTTCGGCCTGATTGTGCTCTACAGCACCAGTTCCTACAATGGGCAGGCCCGGTTCGGGGATCCCGCCTACTATCTGAAGAAACAGCTGTTTGCCACAGCCCTGGGGCTGGCCGCCATGTACGGAGCCGCCGGGCTGGACTACCACCGCCTTCAGAAACTGGCGCCCTGGGGCTATCTTCTGTCCCTGGCTTTATCCGGAGCCGTTCTGCTGGTGGGGGATGCTTACAACGGCTCCCGGCGCTGGCTGTCGATTGGGCCCTTGTCCTTTCAGCCCTCAGAGTATGCGAAGCTGGCCGTGATACTGCTGCTGGCCTCCCTGGTGAGCGGCAGGAAAAACAACCGGGGCCCGGGTATGATGGGAGCGGTTCTGGGAGCCGTCCTTCCTATCGTGGCGCTGGTGGGGACGAACAACCTGAGCACGGCGGTGATCATTCTGGGCATCGCCCTGATTATGATTTTTATTTCCAATCCCCGGTATCTCCCTTTTGTATGGATTACCCTGGCGGGCATGGCTTTTATGGCGGTTTTTCTGGGAATGGAGCAGTACCGGCTGGAGCGGCTGGCAGTCTGGAGAGACCCGGAAAACTATGAAAAAGGCTTCCAGACCATTCAGGGGCTGTACGCCATCGGTTCCGGAGGCGTATTCGGAAAGGGGCTGGGGAACAGCATCCAGAAGCTGGGATTTATCCCGGAAGCCCAGAACGATATGATTTTTTCCGTAATCTGTGAAGAATTCGGACTGGCGGGAGCCGTTTTACTGATAGGCGTATTCGGCTTTATGCTGTGGCGCTTCGCGGTGATTGCCGTCAGGGCAAGAGATCTGTTCGGTTCCCTGATTTTATCCGGCATTATGGGACATATCGCCATTCAGGTGATTTTAAATATTGCCGTTGTGACCAATACCATTCCCAATACGGGGATTACGCTGCCCTTTATCAGCTATGGGGGCACCTCCGTTCTGTTCCTCCTGACGGAGATGGGCATCGCCCTGTCGGTGAGCCGGTGGCAGAGAGGAAATTTCTGCATATACTAATACAGACAGCGCAGGGCGGAGGAATGGGCTTGGAATGTGTGGAAATTCGGGGAGGAAGATCTCTCTGCGGCCAGGTAGAGGTACAGGGGTCCAAAAACGCGGTGCTCCCCATGCTGGCGGCAAGCGTGCTTCATGCCGGCATCAGCCGGATTCAGGGCTGTCCCAGGATTCAGGACGTGTACGATATGATCGAACTGCTTGAGGATCTGGGATGCCGGGTGTGGTGGGAAGGGCAGTGCCTGGCCATCGACGCCTCCCGGATCCGGGGGTGGGAGCTGCCGGCGCAGACCGCCTCCAGAATGCGTTCGTCGGTTCTGTTCCTGGGCGCGCTCCTGGGCAGAACGGGTAGAGCCCGGATTCCCTATCCCGGCGGATGTGTGCTGGGGGAAAGGCCGGTGGACCTGCATATCAGCGCCATAAAGGCGCTGGGCGCGCAGATCGAGGAAGATACCCGGGGCATCCGGGCCCGGGGCAGGGAACTGCGGGGGTGCCAGGTAAGGCTTGGCTTTCCCAGCGTGGGAGCCACGGAGAATCTGATCCTGGCAGCGGTGCTGGCCCGGGGCGATACGGTGATACATAACGCGGCCCGGGAACCGGAGGTGGAGGAACTGTGCCTGTTTCTCCGGGAAAAGGGAGCCAGGATCCGCGTCTGCCCCCAGGGGCGGATTGAGATACGCGGAGTGGAGTGCCTGCAGGATTCCAGACATACGCTGGCGGCTGACCGTATTGTGGCGGGGACCTACCTGCTGGCGGCGGCTGTGACCCGGGGACGCATCCTGCTGAAGGGAGCGCCCGTCCGGCATATGACCGGCTTTCTGGAGCCTCTGGCAGCCATGGGAATCCGGATGGAGAAAGCAGGGGAATGCCTGGCGGCGGACTGCAGAGGAAAGCTGCAAAATATCGGTTTCCTTCAGACCATGCCCTATCCCGGCTTTCCCACGGACCTTCAGTCACCCATGATGACCCTTCTGGCTGTGACGGAGGGGCGAAGCCGGATCCGGGAAAATATTTTTGAATCCCGGTTTAAGGCGGCACAGGAACTGGAAAAGATGGGAGCCAGGATTAAAATAGAGGGAAGAGACGCGGTAATTGACGGTGTGGAAAGACTGCAGGGAACCCGGGTAGAGGCCAGGGAACTGCGGGGCGCGGCGGCGCTGCTTCTGGCAGGGCTGAACGCCGCCGGGATTACCAGAGTCAGAGGATGCCGCTTTGCGGACCGGGGATATGAAAATTTCTGTGAAAACCTGGCCGGACTGGGAGCGGATATCCGGCTGATACAGTAGCGGCTTACAGAAGGCAAAAAGAGAAAGGCGATTAGAATACAGGAGAGATAAAGATGGCAATGAGAAGAAGAAAAAGACGGATCAGGGGGATTTTGCTGACAGCGGGCATTATCGCGGCGGCGGCCGCGATTTTGCTGGGGCTTTTCAGGATCCGGAAGGTAGAGATAGTGGGAAACAGTCTTTATACGGCGGAAGCCATACAGGAAGATCTGATCTATGATTTCTGGACGGAAAATACCCTGTATTTTGCCTGGAAATACAGAAACGCGGTTTCTGAGCCCAGGGCGCCTTATCTGGATACGGTGCAGGTCAAAATCCTCTCTCCCGGCAGTGTGCAGCTGCTGGTAAGAGAGAAGGTGCTTTCCGGTTATGTGCAGTACGCCGGCAGCAACGTATATTTTGACTCCACGGGAACGGTTCTGGAGATTACGGAGACCGTGTACGACGGGATCCCCCTGGTAAGCGGGGTGACCATGGAGGAACCTTCCCTTTATCAGAAACTGCCGGTGGGAAACGCGGCCCAGATGCGGACCATGCTCAGCATTACCCAGCTGCTCATCGATGCGGAACTGATACCGGACAATATATCCTTTGATGAGAACCTGAATATCAGCCTTTCCATCGGGAGCGTACAGGTGGAGCTGGGACAGGATGAGTACCTGGAGGAGAAGGTGGCGAACCTGGTGACCATTTACCAGGAGATTTCCGGACAGTCCGGAACCCTGCACATGGAAGGCTTTACCGGCAGAAATGAAACCATCACCTTTGAACAGAGCGGCGAGGAGTCCCAGCCCCAGACAGCTGAGACGGATGAGAGCGGGAACCCGGTGGAGACGGCCGAGACGGATGAGAACGGCAATCCGGTGGAGACGGCCGAAACCGATGAAAACGGGAACCCGGTGGAGACCGGTGAGACGGATGAGAACGGCAATCCGACGGACGCTTCTGAAGAGGAAGAGGAGCAGGAAGTGACGGGAATGGCCGGTTTTATGGTATTTGACTCCACATTCACCCTGCGCTATGATGCCCGGGTGGTAAACGGCCAGGTGGTGGATGCCAACGGAATTCCCATCGACGGCTGCACGGTGAACGAGGACGGCAATGTAGTGGACGCCTACATGAACGTGATCGATCCCTACACCGGACAGCCGGTCCAGTAGGAGGAAACGGGAAGAAATTCTGTTTCGGAATCCCGACGGACGGGCGTTTCAGCGAAAAAAATGAAAAATACACTTGATTAATCAGGGGAATCCCTATATTATAGTAGGTATATATGGTTGAAATTAGGCACATCTCAAAGAAAGAGAAAATTTGAAGCTGCCGGGGACCTGCTGGCGCGGGGCCTGACCGGGCGGGTGCAGAGGTGTACTTGATGATAAGGAGGAAGCACAGTGTTAGAGATTATGTCAAATGAAACGGAATCTGCGGCAAAGATTATTGTGATCGGCGTAGGCGGAGCCGGAAATAATGCGGTGAACAGGATGGTGGAGGACACCATCGGCGGTGTGGAGTTTATCGGCATCAATACGGATAAACAGGCTCTCACTTTATGCAAGGCACCCACCACCATACAGATCGGCGAGAAGGTTACCAAGGGACTGGGAGCAGGCGCCAAGCCTGAGATCGGTCAGCAGGCGGCCGAGGAGAGCGCTGAGGATATCCGCCAGGCTATTCAGGGTGCGGATATGGTATTTGTTACCTGCGGCATGGGCGGCGGAACCGGTACAGGAGCAGCTCCCGTGGTGGCCGGCATTGCCAAGGAGATGGGGATCCTCACCGTAGGCGTGGTGACCAAGCCCTTCCGTTTTGAGGCGAAGGTTCGTATGAACAACGCCCTCAGCGGTATCGAGAGACTGAAAGAGAATGTAGATACACTGATTGTAATTCCCAACGATAAGCTGCTGGAGATTGTGGACCGCAGAACCACCATGCCGGAAGCCCTGAAGAAGGCGGATGAGGTATTGCAGCAGGCCGTGCAGGGCATTACGGACCTGATCAATCTGCCGGCTCTGATTAATCTGGACTTTGCGGATGTACAGACCGTGATGAGCAACAAGGGCATCGCCCATATCGGTATCGGACAGGCCAAGGGAGACGACAAGGCGCTGGAGGCTGTGAAGCAGGCTGTGGCCAGCCCGCTGCTGGAGACCACCATCGAGGGCGCTTCCCATGTGATTATCAATATTTCCGGAGATATTTCTCTGATGGATGCCAACGACGCAGCCAGCTATGTACAGGAACTGGCAGGCGACAACGCCAATATCATCTTTGGCGCCATGTACGATGATACCTATGCGGATGAAGCCAGCATCACCGTTATCGCTACAGGCCTTGACGACGGCACCGCGGAGGAGAAGAAGAGAACCGCCGGCGGGATCCGCAGGAACCTGGTTCCCGACTACCGCTATCCGAAGCAGGAGAACAGACCGGCAGGCGGCTATTCCTTCCAGAAGACCAGCCACAGCACACCTTCTGTTCCCAGTCCTTCCGCAAATGCGGGACGCATGAGAGCACCGGAGAGCAAGGTGGCGGAGAAGGATATCCAGATCCCCGATTTCCTGAAGAGAAACTGAGAAACAAAATATAAATGTATAGGCAGGCGCCGTCCCAACCGAAGCTTTCGGTTGAGACGGCGCCTGTTTGCGTGTATCACATATTGCTATGATACATAACAGTAATATAAATCTCATAAAATAGATAGACAAAGGGAAAGGAGTGTGATACGATAGAAAAAGAGAGAGATGATGGTACATAAATATGACCGATAACTCTGTATTACTGAAACAGATTTTCAGAAACCCGGTGATGGCGTCCTATGATGCTTCCTGCAAACGGTTGCTGTCCAATAAGACAAATTCTGGATTGGATTATAAAAAGTTGTATAAAAGAGTATGAAGCCTGTGAGATTGAGTATATAGCGAAGCACTGTCTGGAAGAAAACAGTATGGTGGGACAGGCTGCAGTCCATCCTGATGAAGTTTTTTGCGGGGAACAGATCAGAGGAAGTGCGCAGCAGGATACTTCCGCCCAGGAGGGAACGATTACTTATGATATAAAGGTGTGTGCCTGGCTGCCTGGAACAGAGGAGGGAAAAGAAAGGGGACGCTTGTTTTTGGATATTGAGGCTCAAAATGATTTTCACCCCGGTTATCCGGTTGTGACGAGGGGGATTTATTATGTTGGGCGTATGATTTCAGCACAGTATGGGACTGAATTTACTCACTCACGATATGGAGATTTAAAGAAAGTTTACAGTATATGGATTTGCAGCAATCCGCCTGTTGGACGCCGCCGAACGATGAATACATATGGAATCACAGAAAAATGTCTGGCAGGGGCTGTGAAGGAACCGGAAAACCATTATGATTTGCTGGAGGTTCTTCTGTCACCATATATGAGGGCTGGAGAAAAAATAAAAATTTTGAAGGATGAATTTTCCATCGTGATGGAGAGAAAATTTGAGGAGGAGGTTCGGGAAATGTGTGATTTGAGCATAGGTGTAGCAGAGTGGGGTATGGAACAGGGTATAAAGGAGGGCATCTGTACAGCCATTAAAAATCTGATGAGCACGACCAACTGGTCGGCGGAGCAGGCCATGGAGGCTTTAAAGATACCGGAGAAGGAAAGAGAAGCATATGCGGAGCAGCTGCGCGAACAGACGGTGTAAAGCTGCTCCGCCCGAAACGAAATTCAGCCCTGGTCCTGGCGGGAAAAATACCGCTCCCGGATCAGTTCCACAGGCATTTCCTGACCGGTCCAGATCTTAAAGGCGGCGGCTCCCTGGTAGAGCAGCATATACATACCGTTGCACACAGCGCAGCCCGCCCTCTGGGCCTCACGCAGCAGCCGGGTTTTGGAGGGATGATAAATCACATCGGAAACCAGCAGCCCAGGGTGAAACATGGAGGTGTCCGGAATAGGGGTGGCGTCCGCCTGGGGGGCCATGCCCACGGAGGTGGCGTTTGTCAGAAGGGAGCTGGTCTCAAGGCAGCGGCGAAGCCGGCTGCCATCCGCCAGGTCTGTCAGGTCTGCCTGACAGCCTGTTTTTTTATTGATCTGCTCTACCAGACGCCCGGCTTTCTCCCAGGAGCGGCCCCGCCGGCTTACCAGATGAAGGCGGGATACGCCGTCGATGGCTGCCTGGACGGCGATGGCGCAGGCAGCGCCACCTGCTCCCAGCAGGGTCATTTCTTTTCCCCTTATATCCCATCCGGCGGCGGACACGGATTGTATATAACCGATGCCGTCCGTATTGTGGCCGATCAGTTTCCCATCTTCATTCTTAACCGTGTTGACGGCTCCGATCAGTTCCGCGGCCAGGGACAGCTCATCCAGATGGGGAATCACCGCTTCCTTATCCGGCATGGTGAGATTGAAACCGTATACGTTCATGGAACGGAAAGCGTTTACCACCTCGCCCAGCCTGTCAGGTCCCACGTCAAAGCAGAGATAGACCCAGTCCAGACCAAGCTCCCGGAAGCTGTCATTGTGCATCATGGGAGAGATACTGTGGGCCACCGGGGAACCTAAAAGTCCGCCCATCCGGGTGTGCCCTGTGATTTGATACGTCATGGTAAATTCCTCCTCGTTCACATCTGTTTTATCCAGTGTACCATTTCATTTCCTGTTTTAAAAGGATGAATCATGATACGGCTATTTTTTTTGTGGCGATCCGTTCCTGAAAAGCCTGATCATGCTCCACAAAGACCATGGTGGGGGCAAACTCCAGGATCAGCTGCTCCACCTGGGTCCGGGAATAAATATCGATATAGTTAAGAGGTTCATCCCACAGGTAAAGGTGGGCCCTCTGGCACAGGCTCCTGGCGATCAGGATTTTCTTTTTCTGCCCGGCGGAACACTGCTCCATATTTCGGGTGAAAGCGGACCGCTCAAAATCCAGCTTGCGCAGAACCGCAAAAAACAGGGTCTCATCCAGTCCCTGGTCCGCGGCGAAGCGGTTCAGGGAACCCCTGAGAAAGGAGGTGTCCTGAGGCACCAGGGAAACGATAAGGCCGGAGGCCAGGGTCAGCGTCCCGGTGTGGGTAAGAGCGGAACCGGCGTTCTCCTTTCCGGCCAGAAGCTTTAAGAGGCTGCTCTTGCCGCTGCCGTTTCTTCCCTCCAGCAAAATCCGTTCCCCCCTTCGGACCTCAAACGTGACGGGGGAGCAGACGGGTGTTTCGCCGTAACAGGGGGAAACCTGAGCGAGGGAAGCCAGGGTTTCGCTGTGGTGAACCAGAGGGAAAAGTTTCAGGCTTTCGGCCGTTTCCACGTTTTTCAGAAGGCCGGCTTTTTCCTGAACCGCCTTTTCCCTGCGGGCTTCCAGAACCCGGGAGCGCTTCATCATTTTGGCGGCTTTGTGTCCCACAAACCCCCGGTCCACAGGACCGTTTCCGAATTTTGAGGCTTCCGTCCGGTCAGACCAGGAGGAGGTTCGCCGGGCGGCTTCCTCCAGCCGGCGAATATCTTTGCGGATCCGGTCGTTTCTGGCCTGCTCGAAAGCCTGCTGCCTTTCAAAGTTTTCCATCCAGGAAGAAAAATTGCCGCTCTGCACTTCCACGGTGGCCCGGTTCAGGGAAAGAATGTGATCCACACATCCGTCCAGAAAAGCCCGGTCGTGGGATACCAGAATAAAACCCTTCTTCTTTTTCAGGTAGGCGGCTACCTGGGCTCTGGCCTCCTTGTCCAGGTGGTTGGTAGGCTCGTCAATCAGGGGAAAATACCCCTCGTGGAGAAAGAAGGCGGCCAGCAGCGCCCTGGTCTGCTCTCCGCCGGACAGTGTCTCAAAAGGCTGCCAGAGGATTTCCTCCGCTGTTCCCATGAGAGAAAATTCCCGCAGGATCTGCCAGTCCTGGGCCTCAGGACACACCTGGGCCAGAACGTCCCGGGTGGGCAGGCCGGGATCTTTTACGGGGCAGGGAAAATAGTCAAAAGATACAGAGCGGATGATGCTGCCTGTGTATGTATACTTTCCCTGCAGAAGCCGCAGCAGGGTGGTCTTTCCTCTGCCGTTTCTTCCCACAAATCCCAGCTTCCAGTCTGTGTCAATCTGAAAACTGCAGTTTTCAAACACCGTTTCAGAACTGCCCGGATAGGAAAAGGTCAGATTTTCAATTTTAATCATAGACATAAGATCACCCCCCATATGCTGTTTAAAATACAGACGGCAGGCACCGAAGCGTTCCCGGGGTAAAAAGAAAACCGCGGGAAAATCACTCCGGCGGCCTGACACTTTTCAAATTTTGTGATAGTATATCATAAGCGAAAAAGAAACACAAGGAAATTCTGCCCTGAGGCAGAAAAGAGGAGGCGCATAAGGAAATGAAGGATATCAGACGGCTGTTTCGCTGCTGCGGCCCTTACAGATGGGATATGCTTCTGGGAATGCTGCTGGTGATGATCGAGACCGGCTTTGAACTGGTGATACCGGTGATGATCGCGGATCTGATCGACGTGGGAGTGGCAAACCGGGACGTGGACTATATTTTTTTCAAGGGAATACAGATGGGGATCTGCGCGGTGCTGGCCCTGCTGACAGGACTCCTCTACGCCAGGTTCGCGGCCCGGGCGGCCTACGGATGGGGAGCCAGGATCCGGGAAGCGGAGTATGAGAAGGTGCAGGAGTACGCCTTTTCCAATCTGGACCATTATGCGGTGTCCTCTCTGATTACCAGGATGACCACGGATGTGACGGTGCTGCAGAACACCGTCAACGGCGGGTTCCGGCCTCTGGTAAGAGGCCCCTTCATGCTGGTGATGGGAGTGGCTCTCTCCTTTTGGATGAACGCCAGGCTGGCCCTGATTTTTGTGATCTGCGCGCCGGTGCTGGGACTGATACTCTGGCAGATCGTGCGTAGGGTGGCGCCCATGTACACCCGTCTCCAGGAGACAGTGGATCACCTAAACGGCGTGGTGCAGGAGGGACTGACCGCCATCCGGGCTGTGAAAGCCTTTGTCCGGGGAGAGTATGAGGAAGAAAAGTTTCAGACAGTAAATACGGACCTGATGGAGACCAGCCGGACCACCTTTCACCTTGCGGTGCTGAACCTGCCGGCCTTCCAGGCCACCATGTACACGGCAGTGGTATGCCTGCTGTGGTTCGGCGGCGGCATGATCCGGACGGGAAGCCTTCAGGTGGGAGACCTCACCGGCTTTTTAAGCTATGTGATGCAGGTCATGAACTCCCTGATGATGATCGCCAACGTATTTCTGCTTCTGACCAGATCCCTGGCCAGCGCAAGGCGCATCTGCCAGGTGCTGGAGGAAGAGGTGGTGCTGACCTCGCCCCCGGAAGGGGAAACACAGGTGAGGGACGGCAGCGTGGATTTTGAGAACGTCTCCTTTAAATACCGCCGGAGTGCGAAAGAATACGCCCTCCGGGACGTAACCCTCCATATCCGAGCGGGGCAGACCGTGGGGATTCTGGGAGGAACCGGATCGGCCAAGACAACGCTGGTACAGCTGATCCCCAGGCTCTATGACGCCACGGAGGGCGCTGTCAGAGTGGGAGGCCGGGACGTGCGGGAATACGACCTTCAAGCGCTGCGAAGCCAGGTGGGGATCGTGCTCCAGAAAAACCTGCTGTTTTCCGGTACCATACGGGATAATCTGAAGTGGGGAAATCCCGAGGCCGACGACGAAACTCTGTGGGCGGCCTGCCGGGCGGCCCGGGCCGATGAATTTCTGGAGCGGATGCCGGAAGGGCTGGATACAGAGTTGGGGCAGGGAGCCGACAACCTATCCGGAGGCCAGAAGCAGAGGCTCTGCATTGCCAGGGCGCTGCTGCAGAAGCCGAAGATCCTGATCTTCGACGATTCCACCAGCGCCGTGGATACGGCTACAGAGCAGAAGATCCGGACCGCGCTGGGAAAACTGACAGACGTAACCAAGATTATCATCGCCCAGCGTATCACCTCCGTGATCCATACCGATCAGATCGTGATCCTGGAGGACGGAAAAATTCACGCGGCGGGAACCCACCGGGAACTGCTGGAGCGGGATCCCATTTATCAGGAGATCTATGCTTCCCAGATGAAAGGAGGAGAGGATTATGGCAGCGAGGCAGTATAGCGGGAAGAAACCTCAGAACCTGAGGCATACCCTTAAGGTTCTGCTTTCCTACATGGGACGGCACAGGTTCCTGCTGCTGGCGGTGGCCGTGCTGGTAACAGTCAGCGCTCTGGCCAATCTTCTGGGAACTTATATGATCCGCCCCATCGTGAATCATCTGGCCCAGGGAAGCCTGGGGGACCTGGTGCGGGGCGTGGCGGTGACCGCCGCCATCTATATCTGCGGAGCCGCTTCCGCCTGGGGCTATACCCAGACTATGGTAAGGGCGGCCCAGAAGGTGCTCTACGATATCCGCCGGGATCTGTTTGCCCATCTGCAGACCCTGCCCCTGTCCTTTTTCGACACAAAGCGGCACGGGGAAGTGATGGGGCTGTTTACCAATGACGTGGACACCATTTCAGACGCGTTAAACAACAGCTTTGCCATGCTGATACAGAGTTTTATCCAGATGACGGGCACCCTGGTGCTGCTGTTTGTGCTGAACTGGAGGCTGTCGCTGATTGTGGCGGTATGCTACGGGCTCATGTTTTCCTATATCCGCTTCAGCGGGGCCAGAAGCAAAAAATATTATACAAAGCAGCAGGAGAGCCTGGGGGACCTGGACGGCTACATCGAGGAGATGATGGCGGGCCAGAAGGTGGTAAAGGTATTCTGCCATGAACAGGCGGGGCTGGAGGAATTTCGACGGAAAAACGAGACGCTGCAAAAGGCCGGGACCGGGGCGCAAAGCTACGCCGCCACTATGGTGCCCGCTGTGGTCAGCATCTCCTATGTGAACTATGCGATTGTGGCGGTGCTGGGGGGCCTGATGGCGCTTCGAGGCCAGACCGATGTGGGAAGCCTGGCCAGTTATCTGGTGTTTGTCCGGCAGGCGGCCATGCCCATCAACCAGTTTACCCAGCAGAGCAATTTCCTTCTGGCGGCGCTGGCCGGGGCGGAGCGGGTATTCGCCGTGCTGGATCTGAAGCCGGAAACCGATGAGGGCACGGTGGATCTGGTGAATGTACGCCTCCAGGGGGATAAACTGGTAAGCTGCCCGGAAAAGACAGGCCGCTGGGCCTGGCAGGAGGAGGACGGCACCCTGGTCCCTCTTAAGGGGGACGTGCGGTTCGAACACGTGGATTTCGGATACCGGGCGGATCATCCCGTTTTAAAGGACGTAAGCCTGTACGCCAAGCCGGGGCAGAAGATTGCCTTTGTGGGCTCCACGGGGGCGGGAAAAACTACTATTACCAACCTGATCAACCGTTTCTACGATGTGCAGGGCGGCAGTGTGGTTTACGACGGCATCGACGTGCGGCGGATCAAAAAAGCGGCGCTGCGCCGGTCCCTGGGCATTGTGCTGCAGGACACCCACCTGTTTACCGGCACGGTGGCGGACAATATCCGGTTTGGAAAGCTGGACGCCACCATGGAAGAGGTGGAAAAAGCCGCCAGGATCGCCAACGCGGATTCCTTTATCCGCCGTCTGCCGGAAGGGTATGACACCATGGTGACGGCGGACGGAGCCAATCTGTCCCAGGGACAGCGCCAGCTTCTGGCCATTGCCCGGGCGGCGGTGGCGGACCCGCCGGTGCTGATTCTGGATGAGGCCACCTCCTCCGTGGATACCCGGACCGAGGCCCTGATTGAGAAGGGGATGGACGGCCTGATGGAAGGCCGCACCGTCTTTGTGATTGCCCACCGGCTCAGCACAGTCCGCAATGCCAACGCTATTATGGTGCTGGAGCAGGGAAAGATCGTGGAGCGGGGCGACCATGACGATCTGCTGAAACAGAAGGGAAAATACTATCAGCTCTATCACGGCATGTTTGAGCTGACTTAGGAGGAAGAGAGGATGAAAAAAAAGGTAGTGGCAGGAAACGTAACGCTTGAGGAAGGCGCTCCTAAAATCTGCGTGCCCCTGACAGGAAGGGACGCTCTGGGACTGGCGGATGATCTGGAAAAACTGGACGGCGTGCCCTGGGATATGGTGGAATGGAGGGCCGACTATTATGAGGGCCTGGATGAACCGGGGAGCCTGGAGCAGGCTCTGCAGATGATCCGCCAGAAGATCGGCGGCCGCCCTCTGCTTTTTACCTACCGGACAGCAGAAGAAGGGGGAAAGGGCCTGGATGACTGGGAACATTACAGAGCCTGCAATGAGCGGGCGGCCGGAACCGGCCTGGCGGACCTGATTGACCTGGAAATGAACCGGGGCGAAGAAAGAGTCCGCAGCCTGGCAGCCTGCCTCCATGATAAAAATACAGCCGTTCTTCTCTCCTTCCATGACTTTCATAAGACTCCCTCCAGGGAGGAGATGGTAGAACGGATGAGAAAAATGCAGGAGATGGGGGGCGATGTGGTAAAGCTGGCGGTGATGCCCGAAACCGGAGAAGACGTGCTGTGCCTGATGGCGGCGTCCCTGGATATGCGGGAGCGGTATGCCGACCGGCCCTTCGTGACCATGTCCATGGGCCCCATGGGAGCCGTCACCCGGATTAGCGGCGGGCTGACAGGCTCCGCCATTACCTTCGGAACGGCGGGGGAAGCCTCCGCCCCGGGACAGCTGCCGGCCCGGAAGCTGGCTCTCTGCCTTCAGATCCTGTCGGAATGTGACGAATAAAAAATCGAAAATACCGCGCTGATTTGACAAAATAAGATCCCCCCTGTGGTCTATAATGGGTTCAGAAAAAAGAACTGAACACGTGGCAGGACTGCGGGGGGATTTTTTGTATTATGAAGTTTACCTGGATCAGTTTTTCCTGGAGAACCTGGTCATGACAGTATTTCTGCAGAAGATTTGCGGAAAACTAATGAACCGCAGCCTGTCCTGGAAAAGGATCTGGCTTGCATCCCTGACAGGAACTGCCGCGTCGTGCGCAGTTATTTTTTTTCGGCCTTTCAGCGGCTGGCCGGCCCGGGCGCTTTGCCGGCTTTTGCCGGCGGTGCTTACTGCGGGGCTGGGATGCAGGCCGGGAAGTGCAAGAGACATTTGCCGGTGCACGCTGTATCTGCTGGCGGCAGGGGCCTTTTTCGCCGGCATATTCCAGCTGGTTTTCCTGGTGTGGGAACCGCCGGCCCTGCTGGCCGGAGCGGCGGCGTATACCGCGGCTGACAAACTGATCGCGCGTCAGAGGGAGAGGATGGTACTGGGGGAATACCGGACCCGGATCACTCTGGCAGATCAGGGGGACAGATGCGTGCTGACAGGACTGATTGATACGGGCAACCATCTGACGGAACCTATGACGGGAAGGCCGGTGAGCATCGTGGACTGGCAGGAGGCGGAAAAGCTGGAGCGGTTCCGGCGCATCCTCCGGGAGAAAAACGGATATCTTCTGATCCCCTACCGGGCGGTGGGGACGGAAAAAGGATGGATGATGGGAATGGTCATTGACGCCATGTATGTCAGATACAAAGGAAAAGAAATCAGGATTGTCCATCCGGTACTGGCGGTCAGCCGGGAAAAGCTGAGCCGGGACGGCCGGTATCAGATCATCCTGAATCCTTTGCATATCGCTGCCGGCTGAAAGAACAGACAACAGGGAGGAAATAAGTATGGTGGCAAAAGTGGTGATGCCGGGTCGCTTTCAATTACATTTTGTAAACAGTCTGAGCAGTATTCTGTTTCAGAGACAGAATGAGACCCATTATATCGGCGGCACGGAGGTGCTTCCTCCGCCGCTGGACGCGAAGCAGGAGTCGGAAATGATTGAAAAGCTGGGGGGAGCGGGGGACGGAAGAGCCAGGGCGTCCCTGATCGAGCACAATCTGAGGCTTGTGGTGTACATAGCAAAAAAATTTGACAATACGGGAGTGGGGGTGGAGGATCTGATTTCCATCGGAACCATCGGACTGATCAAGGCCATCAACACCTTTAAGCCGGATAAAAATATTAAACTGGCCACCTACGCCTCCCGGTGCATTGAGAATGAGATTCTCATGTACCTGCGCCGGAACAGCAAGACCAGGCTGGAGGTTTCCATAGACGAGCCCCTGAACGTGGACTGGGACGGAAACGAACTTCTGCTGTCCGACATCCTGGGAACGGATGAGGACGTGATTTACCGGGACATGGAGACGGAGGCAGAGCATAAAGTGCTGAACCGGGCCATTAACAAGCTTTCCAAAAGGGAACAGACTATTGTAAAGCTGCGGTTTGGCTTAAACAGCGCGGACGGGGAGGAAAAAACCCAGAAGGAAGTGGCGGATATGCTGGGGATCTCCCAGTCCTATATTTCCAGACTGGAGAAAAAGATTATAGGCAGGCTCCGGAGAGAAATTGTCAGATTTGAATAGACAGCAAAAAAACGAGGATGCGGTTCATTTTACGAGGACAGCATCCTCTTTTTTACATTCTTCCAAAAGTGTCATTTGAAAAAGAGAGGAAAAGGGACTAAACTGAACAAAAAAAGCAGAATATGAGGAGGAAGAAAAATGGGAGAATTAACGCATAAGGCGGCAAGAGCGGCTTTCGGCACTGCCATCGGGGCAGCATTAAAGCACGTAAACAAAGACCGGGAGAAGGGTCTGCTGCAGCTGACCGATCTGGCGCAGAAATATATGGGGGATACCTTTCAGAAAGAAACCTATGACAAGATCCGGGAGATGATCCAGGACCCTGACCAGAAATGGATGCAGTATGTGAACCGTCTGCTGGATGAGGTACATCCCAACGTGGCGAAGATGACGGCCCTGAATCTGGGCTATGAGGCGGCCTTCCGGGGGACCAAGACCATTCGGGAGATGAGAAAGAAATATAACTGCAATATCCCCTGGCTGATCCTTATGGATCCCACCAGCGCCTGCAACCTGCACTGCACCGGCTGCTGGGCGGCGGAGTACGGCCATAAGCTGAATCTGTCTTTTGAGGACATGGACAGCATTGTGACCCAGGGAAAAGAGCTGGGCATTTATTTCTATATGTTTACCGGCGGCGAGCCGCTGGTGCGCAAAGCCGATATCATCCGGCTGTGTGAAAAGCACAATGACTGCGAGTTTCATGCTTTTACAAACGGGACTCTGGTGGATGAGAAACTGTGCGAAGAGATGCAGAGAGTGGGGAACCTGTCCCTGTCTCTGAGCCTGGAGGGCTTCTCCGAGGTCAACGACCTGCGCCGGGGCGAGGGAGTGTTTGCCAGAGTGATGCACGCCATGGATCTGCTGAAGGAGTACGGCCTGATTTTCGGCACTTCCATCTGCTATACCAGAAACAATGTGGAGGTGGTGACCTCCGATGAATTCCTGGATATGATTATTGAAAAAGGATGCCGGTTTACCTGGTACTTCCATCTGATGCCGGTGGGCAACAACGCGGCGCCGGAACTGATGCCCACAAAAGAGCAGCGGGAATATATGTACCGCAGAGTCCGGGAGATCCGGGGCTTTACCGGCGGCAAACAGATTTTTGCCATGGATTTCCAGAATGACGGAGAGTTTGTGGGCGGCTGCATTGCAGGAGGCAGGAATTATTTCCACATCAATGCCAACGGAGACGCGGAGCCCTGCGTATTTATCCATTATTCCAGCGCCAACATTCATGAAAATACTCTGCTGGAATGTCTGCGGCAGCCCCTGTTTATGGCCTACAGAGACCGGCAGCCCTTCAATGAGAACCACCTGCGTCCCTGCCCCATGCTGGAAAATCCTGAGATACTGCAGCAGATGGTGCATGAAACCGGGGCGAAGTCCACGGATCTGGAGTCCCCGGAGACGGTGGAGCATCTGTGCGGCAAGTGCGAAGAGTACGCGAAAACCTGGAAGCCCTGCGCGGATGAGCTGTGGAGCAAAACCGAGCACAGGGAACACCGCTATGAGAACTACAAAGACTGGAAGCCGAAGGAAGAACGATGATGGAAGAATGGCTGGATATTGTAGATGAAGAGGGAAATCCCACCGGAAAGACGGTGGAGCGGTCCGCGGCCCACAGAGAGGGGATCCGGCACAGGACGGCGCATGTGTGGCTGGCCCGGATCCGGGAGGGCCGTCCCCAGCTGCTGCTGCAGAAGCGCAGCCGTGACAAAGATTCGCATCCGGGCTGTTTTGATATGTCAAGCGGCGGCCACATCCCGGCGGGAGTGGAGTACCTTCCCTCCGCCATCCGGGAACTGCAGGAGGAACTGGGCGTAACCGCCCGGGAAGAAGAACTGATAGACTGCGGTGTGCGCAGGTTTTTCAGAAAGGAGCGCTTTCACGGGGCTCCTTTTCTGGATTGCCAGGTGAGCCGGGTTTATCTGCTCTGGAAAGACCCGGAAGAATTTCATCTCCAGGAAGAAGAGGTGGAGGAAGTGCGCTGGATCGACTATGACGACTGTATCCGGGCTGTCAGGGAAAACCATTTTCCCCACTGCATCGCCATGGAGGAACTTAAGATGCTGGAGGGAGCCGTCCGCGCCGGCAGACCGGAAGCCTGAAAAGTTTCAATTCCCGTATTGTATCAGCAAAAACAGCGTGATAGAATAGGTTCTATATCGGGAGGAATTTAAAACAGGAGATCATGGTATGAAACGGATGCTGTTTATTTATAATCCAAGGGCCGGAAAAGGAGCGGTCCGCAGCCAGCTCTCTCACATTCTGGAGGAACTGGCAAGCTATGATTACCAGATTGTGGTCTGTCCCACCAGGGAAGCCCAGGATGCGGCCAGGATAGTGGAAAAGGAAGGCCGGGGGTACGACCTGCTTGTGTGCAGCGGCGGGGACGGTACCCTGGACGAGGTGGTGACGGGAATGCAGCGGGGCGGATTTTCCAGACCCCTTGGCTACATTCCGGCGGGAAGCACCAATGATTTTGCCAATAGCCTGGGGCTGCCCAAAAACATGAGGGCGGCGGCCAGAAACGTGGCGGAGGGCGTGGAGTATCTCTGCGATCTGGGAAAGATGAACCAGGATTATTTTGTCTATGTGGCGGCCTTCGGCGCCTTCACGGACGTGTCCTATAAGACCAGCCAGGACTGGAAGAATATGCTGGGCCATCTGGCCTACATTCTGGAGGGGGTCAAGAGCCTCTCCACCCTGAAAAGCTGGAAGATGCGGTTTGAGAGCGCCCAGCTGAGCGGAAGCGGGGAGTTTCTTTACGGCATGATCACCAACTCCAATTCTGTGGGAGGATTTAAGGGAATTACGGGAAAAGACGTGACATTAAACGACGGCATGTTTGAGGTGACGCTGATCCTGATGCCGGACAACTTTATTGAATGGCCCGGCATCATCAATGCCCTGCTCACAGGGGAGAAGAACCGGTTTATCATTTCCTTCAAGACCTCCAGAGTGGAATTCTGTTCGGAGGAGCCGGTATCCTGGACCAGGGACGGAGAATACGGCGGCACCCACCAGCGGGCCCTGATCGAAAACATTCCCAGAGCCCTGCCCATCATTGTGCCCAAGGTGCTGCAGGCTATTTCCGTCCACCATTCCCAGGAAGCGGCGAAAGACCCGGAAGATGAAAACCTGGCGGAGGCAGTGCCCTCCCGCCCGGCATAGAAAGCAGGGACGCACTGCCCGGGCATCTGCAGACGGAGCGCTGCTGAAAGATTTTTTTCCATTAAATTAAAGGGAATGCTGCAAAAAAGAGTATAGTTGCGTCCGGTACATCCATGTGTACACATGTCCGAGACGGATGTTCCGCAGCAGGCGGAATATTCCGATTGCTGCGGACAGATGTCGACAGGACAAGGTGAACACCGGATGTACCGGACGCAATGAAATCTTTTTGCAGCATTCCCTTTCAATTTTCAGCGCAGAAACATCCGCACCATCTTCTCATACAGCTTCGTATAGGGCTGGTAGCGCATGGGAAGATCCAGGAAGGTTTTTTTATCTACCATGCTTTTATAGTGGGTAAAGGTATCAAAGCCGATCTTTCCGTGATAGGCGCCCATGCCGCTCTCGCCGAAACCGCCGAAGCCCATCTGGCTGGTGGCCAGGTGGATGATGGTATCGTTGACGCAGCCGCCGCCGTAACGGCACCGGGAGGTCACATACCGGATGGCCTTTTTGTCGGAGGAGAACAGGTACAGAGCCAGGGGATGGGGCCGGCTTTCAATCTGACTGACTGCCTCTTCCAGATCACGGAAGGTGAGGATGGGAAGCAGAGGACCGAAAATTTCCTCCTGCATCACCGGATCCTCCCAGGAAATCGGGGAGAGGACGGTGGGGGCAATCCGCAGGGCATCAGGGTCGGCCTGGCCGCCCCATACCACCTTTTCTTTTTCTATCAGTCCCAGGATACGGTGAAAATGTTTCTGGTTGATGATATGGCCGTAATTTTCATTCTCCAGGGGATTTTCCCCAAACTGAAGCTTAATCTGGGCGGTGATCTGGCGGATCAGCTCTTCCCGGACGCTCTCATGGCAGAGAATATAGTCCGGCGCCACGCAGGTCTGGCCGCAGTTTAAATATTTTCCGAATACGATTCGTCTTGCCGCCAGCTTCAGGCTGGCGGTTTTATCTACGATGCAGGGGCTCTTTCCCCCCAACTCCAGGGTGACGGGCGTAAGATGCTCCGCTGCCCGGCGCAGCACTTCTTTTCCCACTGCCTGGCTTCCCGTAAAGAAAATGTAATCAAACTTCTGGGAGAGAAGGAACTGGTTTTCCTCCCGGCCTCCCTGTACAACCGCCACATACTCCTGGGGGAAGCACTGGGTGATAAGCTGCTGGATCACCAGGCTGGTGGCGGGAGAGTAGGCGCTGGGCTTGACCAGGGCCGTATTTCCCGCAGCCAGGGCATCCACCAGGGGATCGATGGTCAGCATAAAGGGATAGTTCCAGGGGCTCATGATCAGCACCGTGCCGTAGGGAGAGGGCTTCCGGTAGCTTCTGGACACGTACTGGGCCAGGGGAGTCCGGACCCGGCGCTCCCTGGCGTAGCGGGGAAGGTGCCGGATCATGTGGGAGAGCTCGGAGAGCACCATGCCGGTCTCACACATATAGCTCTCCATACCGCTCTTTCCCAGATCCTGCCGCAAGGCATCGTGGATCTGGTCTTCCTGGCTGATAATGGCAGCTTTCAGCTTTTTCAGGGCCTGAAGCCTGGCTTCCACAGAAAGGGTGGCGCCTGAGGCAAAAAACTGCTGCTGCTTTTCTATGATCTGACGGATTTCCTGTTCGTTCATGCGTCAATGACCTCCTTTACAAAGGGACGGTAAAACTGCTCCAGTTCCCGGCGGCTGAACAGACGGGGAACAGGATAAAGGGGATTGGCCTCCTGGGCCGCGAAGTAGGCCAGACGGGGCACGTCTTTGCCGTAAACCCGGATAGCGGAGTCCTTCAGTCCAAATTCCTGCTTCATATCCTTAATGGCCTGAATGAAAAGGGCAGCCCCCTCCTTCGGGCTGGCTGTCTCATCACACAGGCCGGCGGCCACGGCCAGATCCAGCAGCTTTCTGTGGGCGGCTTTTCCGTAGGCCTCCAGCACATAGGGCAGCAGCACCGCGTTGGCCAGCCCGTGGGGCGTGCCGTAACGGCCTCCCAAGGAGTGGGCCACCGCGTGGACGTACCCCACATAGGAAACCGTGAAGGCGCTTCCCGCCAGGTAGGCCGCATGGAGCATATTTTTCCGGGCCTCCAGATCGGCGCCGTCATGGAAGGCGGTCTGCAGATTTTCAAAGATGAGAGAGACAGCCTCCAGCGCGTCCTCCCGGGTCTGCTTTGTGGTGGAGCGACCGATATAAGCTTCCACTGCGTGAGTCAGGGCGTCCATTCCCGTGGAGGCGGTGAGAGCGGGGGGCAGGGAGCAGGTGATCTGGGGATCCAGCAGGGCGTACCGGGGGATCAGGCAGAAATCGTTAATGGGATATTTATGATGGCTTTTGGGATCCGTGATAACCGCTGCCAGCGTAGTCTCGCTGCCGGTGCCCGCTGTGGTGGGAATGGCAATGAGAGTGGGCAGCTTTTTGTGAATTTTCAGCAGTCCCTTCATCTTATCCAGGCTCTTGCGGGGGCGGGCAATCCGGGCGCCGCAGGCCTTGGCGCAGTCAATGGAGGAGCCGCCTCCCAGGGCGATGATGGCCTGGCATTCCTCCTGCAGATACAGCTCTCTTGCCTCCTCCACATTGGGAACGGTGGGATTGGCGGTGGTTTTGTCATAGACAGCGCAGCGCACCCCGTTTTCCGCCAGGAGCTTTTCCAGAGGCGCTGTCAGCCCGGCTTTCCGGATGCCGGCGTCCGTCACCAGCAGGATGGAGGAGATGTTTTTTTCTTCCAGCACCGGGAGCAGTCCCTGGAAGCCCTCAATGATTTCCGGCTTGCGATAGGGGAGCAGGGGAATGGCCAGCCGGAAGGCCGACTGGAAAACCCGGCAGTAGATACGTTTGAAGATAAGCATGGCATATAAAATCCTTTCCTTTGTATTCCGCAATCAAAACAGAATCAATATACCACCCGGATTTGGGGATGTCAACGAAAAAGGGAATGCTGCAAAAAGATCCTATTGCATCCGGATGTCTCGGATGCAAATCTACTCCTTTTTGCAGCATTCCCTTATATTTAAGAAAAAGAGTATGTTGTTTCAGTCTTATTCGGCGGCTTCTGTCGCAGCCTCAGTGGCAGCTTCCGTCACAGCCTCGGTCTCGGCGGCCTCAGTGTCCGCTTCTGCTTCCTGGGCGGCAGCGTCATCCTCGAAGGGGATCACGGCTCCGTCGTAGGTGGTGTTGATAAAGTCTTTGATTTCATCAGATTTCAGCACTTCTACCAGGGTTTTAATAGAATCCAGGTTTTCGTTGCCTTCCTTTACCGCGATTACGTTTACATAGGTCTGGGCGGCTTCTGAATCAGAAGTCTCATAGGCAATGGCGTCGCTGGCTACAGAATAGCCTGCCTGCAGGGCGTAGTTTCCGTTCAGCACGATGAAGGCGGTTTCCTGGGCTACCCGGGCTACCTGCTCGGCGGCCAGCTCCACGATCTCCACGTTGTAGGGATTCTCCGTAATATCATTGACGGTGGCTTCCAGGCCCACGCCGTCTTTCAGCGTGATGATGCCGTTGTCCTGGAGAAGCAGCAGGGCTCTGGCTTCGTTGGTGGTATCGTTGGGAACCGCGATGGTATCTCCTTCCTCGATCTCATCCAGGCTTGCCTTGGTTCCGGGATAGATGCCGAAGGGCTCATAGTGGATGCCGCCGGCATTTACCAGGTGGGTGCCTCTCTCCTCGTTGAAGCTGTCCAGATAGGGAATGTGCTGGAAGTAGTTGGCGTCGAACTCGCCGCTCTCCACCACCTCGTTGGGCATGATATAGTCGTCAAAAATCGTTACTTCCAGGGTATAGCCCTTTTCCTCCATCAGGGGAACGGCCTGCTCCAGAATCTCCGCATGGGGAGTGGCGGAAGCGGCCACCGTGATGGTGGTATCCTCCTCGGCGAAGGCGGTAACGCCCAGTACATTCAGCGCCAGGGCGCCGGTGATGATTGCAGCAGTTAATTTTTTCATAATACATTTCCTCCGTTAAATTAGTTTACTTTCTTTTATCTAAACGGTTGGCAATAGCCATGCCCACCGTCTGGAACAGCTGAAACAGAACCACCAGCAGGACCACAGTCACAATCATAATGTCCGTCTGCCAGCGGTGGTAGCCGTACCGCACGGCAATGTCGCCCAGTCCGCCGGCTCCCAGGGTTCCCGCCATGGCTGTATAGCCCAGGATGGTGCCGATGGCAATGGTGGCGTTGATCATCAGGGAAGTGCGGGCTTCCACCAGGATAACCCGGAAAATAATGGTGAGGGTCCCGGCTCCCATGGAACGGGCTGCTTCAATGACGCCCGGGTCCACCTCCTTCAGGGAGGATTCCACCATTCTGGCGATAAAGGGGGCCGCCGCCACGGTCAGGGATACGATAGCCGCCGTGGGGCCGTAGCTTTTTCCAACCACCGCCCGGGTGAAGGGAATCAGCAGGATCAGCAGGATCAGGAAAGGAATGCTTCGCACAATGTTGGCGATCACATCCAGTATCTTATAGAGAACAGGATTGGGCTTTAGGCCGTCCCTGTCCGAAATGGTCAGCAGAATGCCCATGGGCAGGCCGATCACATACCCCAGAAGGGTAGATGCCAGGGTCATGTACAGCGTCTCTCCGATCCCGGCGATAATCATATTGATAACTTCACTGCTCCACATCGTCCATTACCTCCCCTACAGCCAGACCCCGGTCTGTCAGATACTGCTTCATGGCCTCCACGTTGGGGCTGTCCTTTACAAATTCCAGGATCATTTCCCCCTTGGCCACGCCGCCTACATTTTTGGTGTCCGCCTTGAGAATGTTCACCGGTTCGCGGAAGGTGAGCACCAGGTTGGCGATCACCGGCTCAAAAGCGGAATTTTCCGTAAACACGATACGGATGATCTGTCCGCTGCGGATCTTGGAGCGGGCAGCGCCATCCCCCTTTTTCTCCGGCATGTCGGAGGCGGTATCCTTTAAGATCAGCTCCTTTGCGGCAGCGGATCGGGGATTATTGAAAATCTCGGAAACCAGCCCCTGCTCCGCCACCTGGCCGCCGCTTAAGATGGCCACATGGCTGCAGATTTTCCGGACCACGGACATCTGATGGGTGATGATGACAATCGTAATATGGAACTGCCGGTTAATATCCTTCAGAAGATCCAGGATGGATGAGGTGGTCTGGGGATCCAGGGCGCTGGTGGCTTCGTCGCACAGCAGAATTTTGGGATCCGAGGCCAGGGCTCTGGCGATGGCCACCCTCTGTTTCTGTCCTCCGGAGAGCTGGGCGGGGTAGGCCTTTTCCTTCTCGGACAGTCCCACGATTTCCAGCAGCTCCTTGGCCCTTTTGCGGGCTTCCGGCTTTTTCTTTCCCTGAATGTAAAGGGGGAAGCATACATTTTCCAGTACGGACTTCTGCATCAGCAGGTTAAAGTTCTGGAAAATCATGCCGATGTCTCTTCTCTGGAGCCGCAGTTCCTGCTCGGAAAAGTCGCTGAGGGCCTTTCCGTTGATGAGGACCCGACCCTGGGAAGGCTCCTCCAGATAGTTCATGCACCGGACCAGGGTGCTTTTTCCGGCGCCGGACATACCGATAATGCCGAAAATATCTCCGGACTCAATGGAAAGGCTGATATCCTTCAGCGCCTCCACGGTTCCGTCTTTGGTTGTAAAGGTTTTTGATAAGTGTTCAATTACGATCTCAGACATGTCTGTCCCTTTCTTCTCTCGTCTTTCATGCGATAGTGGTACTATACCACCATTGACAGGATAACGCTAATTCAAAAAAAATACAACTGGCTATAGCTAAAAACTATAGCCAGTTGAGCTGCTTCAGAGCTGCGTCAGTGTTACTATTCACAGCCACCCCGCCCCTGACGGAGCTAAGACTGCTTATGTGGGCGGGGTGACTGCTTCACAGTCCTGCTTCAGACTTGCCAACAGATGCTGACGCGCAAGCGCGATACAGCTGTTGTCAAGTCTGAAGCGGCCGTGAATAGTAACACTTAATCGATTACCATATTGTCGTATTTTTTGATCTCGTCCAGATAGCGCTGCCCCAGAGGGGAGATGGCGGCTCCTTTCCGCACCAGATAGCCGATGGTCATCCGCTCGTCGGATTTCAGCCGCACAGCGCAGTAGTCGCTGCCGTTGAGCTTTTCGCAGATCAGGCCGCAGCAGAGGGTATAGCCGTTTAATCCCACCATCAGGTTCAGAAAAGTGGCCCGGTCGCTGGCCTTGATCAGCCGCTTGTACTCGTAGGTGCTCAGCACTTCCTCCGCGAAATAGAAGGAGTTGTTGCTGCCCTGGTCAAAGGAGAGGCAGGGGTAATCCTCCAGTTCCTCTAGGGCGATTTCCTTTCGCCCCGCCAGAGGATGGCCCTTCCACATATAGACGTAAACGCCGCACTGGAGAAGCTCATGAAATTCCAGGTTGGACTGGTGAAAAAGCTTGGTCAGCACCTTCCGGTTAAAGTCATTTACATAGAGGATGCCGATTTCGCTCTTGAAATTTTTTACATCTTCTATAATATCGTAGGTTCGAGTTTCGTACACCGCGAATTCGTACTCATCCATGCCAAACTGCTTTACCATCTCCACGAAGGCGTTGACGGCGAAGGTGTAGTGCTGCATGGAGACGCTGAACCGTTTCCGGGGCTGCTCCTTGGACACATATTTGGCCTCCATCAGTTCATACTGTTCCACTACCTGCCTGGCATAGCCCAGGAATTCTTCTCCTTCCGGGTTCACCAGAATCCCTCTGTTGGTACGGCGGAACAGTTCCACGCCGATTTCCTCCTCCAGTTCCCGGATGGCGGTGGACAGACTGGGCTGGGAGATAAACAGGGTGCGGGCCGCCTCGTTCAGAGAGCGGGCGTTGGCCACGGTAATGGCGTAGCGAAGCTGGGTAAGGGTCATGGCAGAAATCCTTTCTTTTCTCAGAGATTTTCCCGTATTTTAATGGCCGCGTCCACGTAGTAAACATCCTGCTCCGGCGGGTTTCCCGTGGTGAGAAAGTCAAAGAGCAGTTCCAGAGGCAGGCTGCCCTGCTTGCGGGGCTGCTGGCTGATGGAGGCGCAGACAAGACCGCATTCCACCATGGAGGGGACGGCGGTTTCCGCGTCAAAGCAGATGACCTTCATATGATTCTGCCTGCCTGTATTCAGAATGGCCCGGCATCCTCCCTGAAGCCCGGCGGCAGCAAAAAAGATGGCGTCCGCCTGGGGATACTCCTCCAGAAACCGTTTGGTTACCTCGTAGCTTTCAAATTCATCGTCATGGTTTTTCGCCACGGTAAGAAGCTGAATATCAGGGGCTGTTTTGCGGATCACGTCCAGAAAGCCCGCGATCCGTTCCGTATGGCACAGCACCTGGGAGGAGCCGGTGATGATGCCCAGGTTCGCCTTTCCCTCTGTCACCAGGCGCATCAGCCCGCCGGCGGTGCGCCCTCCTTCATAATAATTGCTGCCCACATAGGCCAGGCGGCTGCTTCCCTGGATATCCGTGTTGGAGGTGATCACAGGGATGCCCTGCTCCTGCAGCCGGTTAATCTTTTCAATAATAAGGGGATCGTTGTAAGGTGTAATGACCAGACCGTGGATGCCCAGATCCATCAGCTCGTCTATGGCGGAAAGCTGGGCTCCCGCGTCAAAAATGACCCGCCGGATCAGCACCGTGCAGTCATAGGCGGCCAGCTCCTCCGCTTTCCGGGTGATCCCCTCCAGCACCTGCTGGAAAAACGGGTTTTCCGGACCGAAGAGAACCACGCCGATCCGCAGCTTTTTTTTCTGGGCGGCCAGCGCCATGCCGGCCCGGTTGGGTTTGTAGCCCAGAGTCCGGGCAATCTGACGCACCTTCTCGGCGGTCTGAGGATTGACGGAGCCCCGGTTGTTCAGCACCCGGTCTACCGTTCCCCGGGAGACATTGGCCAGGTCGGCAATCTCTTTCATGGTCACCATATGGGATACCCTCCTTTCACTCTTCCTGTAGCACCATGATACCCCGCCGGAAGGGGCAAGTCAATGACGAAAATGTTACCGTGCACAATCCCGGCAAATGTAACAAAAACGGGTCCGTTTCACAGGCTGAAAAAGCCTTAAAATCAGCAGTTTTCACAAAGTGAAGAAAACAGAAATAAAAAGGTTGAAAACCGGGGCGGTTTGCAATATGATAAAGACAAACGTGCACGGGCACGGAGAACGTGAATGACTGCTTCACAGTCTGGTTTCAGAAATGACAGCAGCTGTGAAACACAATCGTGAGTTGACAGAAAGGAGTCCGCTATGCTTTATGTAGGTATTGATCTTGGTACTTCAGCAGTGAAGCTGCTGCTGATGAATGAGAAGGGTGAGATACAGAAGATTGTATCCAAAGAGTATCCCCTTTACTTCCCTCATCCGGGCTGGTCAGAACAGAATCCGGAGGACTGGTATGAGCAGTCTCTGGCAGGGCTGAAGGAGCTGCTGGCCGACTGCGACAAATCCCAGGTGGCAGGCATCAGCTTTGGCGGCCAGATGCACGGCCTGGTGATCCTGGACGACAAGGATCAGGTGATCCGTCCGGCTATCCTGTGGAACGACGGAAGAACCACGGAGGAAACGGATTATCTGAATCAGGTGATCGGAAAAGAGAAGCTGTCCGCATATACAGCCAACATCGCGTTTGCCGGTTTTACCGCCCCCAAGATCCTGTGGGTAAAGAACAAGGAGCCGGAAAACTTTGCGAAGATTAAGAAGATTATGCTTCCCAAGGACTACCTGGCCTACCGGCTTACGGGAGCGTTCTGTACGGATGTTTCCGACGCCTCCGGCATGCTGCTGTTTGATGTGAAGAACCGCTGCTGGTCCAAGGAGATGATGGAGATCTGCTCCGTGAAGGAAGAGCAGCTGGCAAAGATTTATGAAAGCTACGAGGCGGTGGGCTGCGTGAAGCCGGAGATCGCCAAAGAGCTTGGCATTTCCGACCATGTGAAGGTAGCTGCGGGCGCCGGGGACAACGCGGCGGCGGCAGTGGGAACCGGTACGGTGGGAGACGGCATGTGCAACCTTTCCCTGGGAACCAGCGGAACCCTCTTTATTTCTTCCGACAAGTTCGGCGTGGACAAGAACAACGCCCTTCATTCCTTCGCTCACGCGGACGGCCACTATCACCTGATGGGCTGCATGCTCTCAGCGGCTTCCTGCAACAAGTGGTGGATGGATGAGATCATCGGCACCGGTGATTACAGCGGCGAGCAGGCAAAAATTCAGAAGCTGGGCGAGAACCACGTGTTCTTCCTGCCCTACCTGATGGGTGAGAGATCTCCTCACAATGACCCGGCGGCCAGAGGAACCTTTATCGGCATGACTATGGATACCACCAGGACAGACATGACCCAGGCGGTTCTGGAGGGTGTGGCCTTTGCTCTCAGGGATTCCTTTGAGGTGGCAAAATCTCTGGGAATTAAGATCGAGCGGACCAAGATCTGCGGCGGCGGCGCCAAGAGCCCTCTGTGGAAGAAGATGATTGCCAATATTTTCGGCATCAAGGTAGATGTGATTGAGAGTGAGGAAGGACCCGCCATGGGCGGCGCCATGCTGGCTGCGGTGGCCTGCGGCGAATACCCGGATGTGGTGGCGGCTGCCAAAAGCATTGTGAAGGTTGTGGACACGGTGGAACCGGATCCGGAGCTGGTGGAGAAATACAATGCCCGGTATGAGCAGTTCAGAAAGATTTACCCCACTGTGAAGGCGCTGTTCCCTCAGATCAGCTAAAAAAATTCCCCTATTTTTCAAAAAAAGTGTATAATAGGGACAAGGAGGTTTTACATATGGAAATTAAAAAGATTACGGATCCCGCTTTTAAAAAATACGGGCGGATCATCAAGGATGTGGATTTTTCCGGACTGGTGGAGAAGATGATGGAGGCGACTCCCCTTCCCGATGATGTGGCCTATGTGCCCTCTGTGCCGGAACTGGAAGCGCTCCCCGTTTTTGAGGAGCTGCAGAACAAGATTTACGGCGAGCTGCCCATCCAGGTGGGCTACTGCAACGGCCACAACAAGAAGCTGAACGCGTTCGAGTATCATCGCTGCTCCGAGATCAATGTGGCGGCCATGGACGCGGTTCTGATACTGGGAGCCCAGCAGGATATCACGGAGGATTACACCTACGATACTTCCAAGGCGGAGGCGTTCCTGCTTCCCAAGGGAACAGCCGTGGAAGTGTATGCCACCACCCTGCACTATGCTCCGGCCAACCTGGGAGACGCGGGCTTTAGAGTGACCATCGTTCTGCCCAAGGGAACAAACCTGGATCTGGACCATCCCCATCAGGGAGGCGAGGACGGCCATCTGACCGCCAAGAACAAATGGCTGCTGGGCCATCCGGAAGGCGGACTGCCGGAGGGAAGCCCCATGGGTCTTGTGGGCGAGAACCTGACCGTTGAGTAAATTTAATCTGTAACCGGCAGTGAGCAATCACTGTTTATGTGTTAGAACGGCCCCTCCTGCGGGAGGCGCCACAATAAAAAACAGGAGGATGATAGAAATGATTAACATTCCCAAAGTAAAAGTCGGTATTGTAGCTGTCAGCAGAGACTGCTTCCCCGAGTCCCTTTCCGTAAACAGACGGAAAGCGCTGGTGGACGCCTACAAGGCAAAATATGACGCGGATGACATTTATGAATGTCCCGTCTGCATCGTTGAGAGCGAGATCCACATGGTTCAGGCTCTTGAGGATGTAAAGAAAGCAGGTTGCAACGCGCTGGTTGTTTACCTTGGAAACTTCGGACCGGAGATTTCCGAGACTCTGCTGGCAAAACATTTTGACGGACCCAAGATGTTCGTGGCAGCGGCAGAGGAGAGCCAGAATGACTTAAGCGACGGCCGCGGCGACGCGTACTGCGGTATGCTCAACGCCAGCTACAACCTGAAGCTGCGCAACATCCACGCTTATATTCCGGAGTATCCGGTTGGAACCGCTGCCGAGTGCGCAGACATGATCCATGAGTTTGTTCCCATTGCCCGCGCGGTAGTAGGACTTTCCAAACTGAAAGTGATCAGCTTCGGTCCCCGTCCTCTCAACTTCCTGGCCTGCAACGCTCCCATCAAGCAGCTGTACAACCTGGGTATTGAGATCGAGGAGAACTCCGAGCTGGATCTGTTCGAGGCATTCAACAACCATGCCGGCGATGCCCGTATTCCTGAGGTAGTGAAAGATATGGAAGCAGAGCTGGGCGAGGGCAACAAGAAGCCGGAAGTTCTGGAGAAGCTGGCTCAGTACGAGCTGACTCTTCTGGATTGGGTAGAGGCTCACAAGGGATACAGAGAGTACGTATGTATCGCCGGAAAATGCTGGCCCGCATTCCAGACCCAGTTCGGTTTCGTTCCCTGCTATGTGAACAGCCGTCTCACCGGCCGGGGCATCCCCGTATCCTGCGAGGTTGATATCTACGGCGCAGTGAGCGAGTTCATCGGAACCTGTGTCAGCAACGATGCCGTAACGCTGCTGGATATTAACAACTCCGTACCGGATGATATGTATGAGGAAGCTATCAAGGGCAAATTCAACTACACCCACAAGGATACCTTCATGGGCTTCCACTGCGGCAATACCTGCAGCTCCAAGCTCAGCAGCTGCACCATGAAGTACCAGAAGATCATGGCCAGAAGCCTTCCGGTGGAAGTGACCAACGGAACTCTGGAGGGAGATATCGTTCCCGGTGACATCACCTTCTATCGCCTGCAGAGCACCGCGGACTGCATCCTGCGCGCTTATGTGGCTGAAGGCGAGGTTCTTCCGGTTGCCACCAAGTCCTTCGGAGGCATCGGCGTATTCGCTATTCCGGAGATGGGACGTTTCTACCGTCATGTGCTGATCGAGGGCAACTACCCCCATCACGGCGCTGTGGCCTTCGGCCATCACGGCAAAGCCCTGTTTGAGGTATTCAAACTCATCGGCGTTTGCCCGGACGAGATCGGATACAACCATCCGGCCAGCGTTCCCTACAGAACCGAGAATCCTTTCAAATAAAATAATTTGAGAGAGTGCCGCAAAAGATGCTGCTGCTTCCTGCACATTCAAATGCGCAGGAGGCGGCTCTTTTGCGGCATCTTTTATTTCTATAGAAAACTTCGTTCTTGCGGAACAGATAGGTCTGGAGTAAAATAACACTGGACGCAAAAATAAAACAGACCGTACATCAAATAGAAGCTAAGAAGCGTATCGGAGGAAGGAGAAGGGACAATGGCAGTGACAAAGAGCAGTTTTGGAAAGGCAAAGGACGGGCAGGAACTGAGCCTGTACACCATGGCCAACAGCCGGGGGATGAAAGTGAGCGTCAGCGATCTGGGAGCCACCCTGGTATCCATCGTTCTGCCGGACAAAAACGGACGGGAGCGGGATGTGGCGCTGGGCTTTGACAGCCCGGAAGGGTACTATGCGGGTACCTGCTTTTTCGGAGCCCTGATCGGGCGCAGCGGCAACCGGATTGACAAGGGGCATTTTTCCATAAACGGAAAAGAGTACCAGCTGGATATCAACGACAATGAGAATAACCTGCACAGCGGAAACGACGGATTTGAGAAGAGGACCTGGCAGGTGGGCGAGATCACGGACAACAGCGTAACGCTGCTGATGAAGGACGGGGACGGCCAGCAGGGATACCCCGGCAATTTCCAGTGCAGCGTGACTTATACGCTGACGGAGGAAAATGAGCTGTTCCTTCATTATAAAGGGTGCTGCGATCAGGATACGGTGGCCAACATGACCAACCATGTGTATTTCAACCTGGCGGGTCATGATTCGGGAGATGTTCTGAAGCAGGAGCTGAAGCTGTCAGCCAGATACTATACGCCGGTGCGGGATTCCCAGGCGATCCCCACGGGAGAGATTGCCCCGGTGGAGGGGACGCCCCTGGATTTCACCCAGGGCAAACCCATCGGAAGAGACATAGAGGCCGACTTTGAACAGCTGAAATTCGTAGGCGGCTATGACCACAACTTCGTACTGAAAAAAGAAAAAGGAGCGGTGGAAAAATTCGCGGAGGCTTACTGCCAGGAGAGCGGGATCTGCCTGGAAGCCTATACGGATCTTCCCGGCGCCCAGTTCTACGCCGGAAACTTCATTACGCCGGAGCCGGTGGGCAAGGGCGGCACTGTGTACGGAAAGCGCAGCGGATTCTGCCTGGAGTCCCAGTTCTATCCCAACGCCATTAATCAGGAGGGATTTGCCAGTCCCATCCTGAAAGCGGGAGAGCAGTACGATACTACCACCTGCTATAAGCTGTATGTAAAGTAAAATAAAAGCTGTCAACAGGATAAAATTGCGAAAACCTCCGGGTCTGGCAATTTTGTCCTGTTTTTTTGACGGGTTTTTTAAAACGGCGTAAAAATGGACAGAAATAAGATAAATGAATCTATTTTATGGAAAATGGATATATGGTAAGATGTTTTTGTCACGGAGATTGGAAGAAGTGACAAAGAAAAAATAATGAGATGGAGGTATAACATGAAAAAGCTTAGCAAAATTTCACTGGCAGTAGCCACCGTTGCAGCAGTTGGCGCACTTTCTACCAGCGCCCTGGCAGAAGAGGCAGGACAGAAGATCGGTCTTTCCATGCCCACACAGTCCCTGGAGCGTTGGAACAGAGATGGTTCCTATCTGCAGGAGCAGTTTGAGGCAGCCGGCTACGAGGTAGAACTTACATACTCCGACAACGAAGTAGATCAGCAGGTAAACGATATTCAGAACATGATCTCTGACGGCGTAAACCTTCTGGTAGTAGCCGCTATCGACGGCGAGGCTCTGAACACCGTTATGGACGAGGCCGCTGAGGCCGGTATCCCGGTTATCGCTTATGACCGTCTGATCATGCACGACGGCGTTTCCTACTATGTATCCTTCGATAACTACACCGTAGGTACTCTGCAGGGCCAGTATGTAGTAGATACTCTGGATCTGGACAACGCAGGGGATGCTACCTACAACATCGAGTTCACCGCAGGTGACCCCGCTGACAACAACGCAACCTATTTCTTCAACGGCGCTTATGACGTACTGGCACCCTACATCGAGGCCGGCACTCTGGTAGTTCCTTCCGGACAGACCGATTTCGACACCGTTGCTACTCCCGCATGGGATACTCAGACCGCTATGGAGCGTATGCAGAACATCCTGGCTTCCTACTATGCAGACGGAACCCAGCTTGACGTTGCTCTTTGCTCCAACGACTCCACCGCTCTTGGCGTAACCCAGGCTATCCAGTCTGACTATGCCGGCGACAACACAGTTCTGATCACCGGTCAGGACGGTGACGAGGCTAACCTGATGAACATCGTTGACGGCGCTCAGTCCATGACCGTTTACAAGGCTGTGGCAAACGAGGCAGTTGTTACCCTGGATCTGGCCAAGGCTATCCTGAACGGCGATACCATCGACGAGTCTCTGATCGAGGCTTCCGGCTGGGAGTTCGATTGTACCTTCGATACCGAGTCCTATGAGACTTCCGAAGGAAACGCTTGCCCCTCCTTCCTGCTGACTCCGGACGTTGTAACCGTTGACAACATGGTTGAGAAACTGGTTGACACCGGATACTATACACAGGATGAGGACGGCTATCTGCATCCGGCAGCATAATCCGGCTGAAAAATGAAATAAAATCGGGTGGGCGGGACCAACCTCCCGCCCATTTTTAGGGAAAGGAGGAAACTCATTTTGGCTGACAATATTCTGGTGATGGAGCACATCACGAAAGAATTCCCCGGCGTAAAGGCGCTGGACAACGTAAATCTGGAAGTGCGCCGAGGTGAGATCCATGCGTTGATCGGTGAAAACGGTGCCGGAAAGTCCACTCTGATGAATGTGCTGAGCGGACAGTATCCCTACGGAAGCTATACAGGTACCGTAACCTATGAGGGAAAAGAGTGTCATTTTAAGAGACTCAGCGACAGCGAGGCAAAGGGCATTGTAATTATCCACCAGGAACTGGCCCTGATTCCCCTGCTGTCCATCGGCGAAAACATGTTCCTGGGAAATGAAATCAAAAACAAGATGGGTTATATCGACTGGGATAAAACCTACAGTGAAGCGGAAAAACATATGGCGCAGGTGGGACTTCACGAGTCCGCCCAGACGCTGATTAAAGATATCGGTACCGGAAAACAGCAGCTGGTGGAGATCGCCAAGGCCTTCTCCAAGGATGTAAAACTGCTGATTCTGGACGAGCCCACATCCTCCCTGAACGATGAGGATGCCAAGATGCTGCTGGATCTGCTGATCGAGTTCAAGAAGAACGGACTGACCTCCATCATTATCACCCATAAACTGAACGAGATCATTTACTGCGCGGATCGGGTAACCATCCTCCGGGACGGCAGCACCATCGAAACGCTGGAAAAGGGCAAGGACGATCTGAGCGAGGACCGGATCATCAAAGGCATGGTTGGCCGTGAGATGGATGACCGGTATCCCTCCAGAGAGCATAAGGTAGAAAAGGACGTGATGCTGGAGGTAAAGAACTGGACCGTGCATCATCCCATCTACCAGGAAAAACTTGTAGATGACAATATTTCTTTCAACGTACATAAGGGCGAGGTGATCGGCTTCTCCGGACTGCAGGGCGCGGGCCGCACGGAGCTGATGATGTCCATCTTCGGAAAGAGTTACGGAAGCCGCATCTCCGGAGACCTGTACGTGAAGGGACAGAAAGTGGAACTGAAAAATCCGGAGGCCGCCATCAAACAGGGTATCGCCTACGTGACAGAGGACCGTAAGACCAACGGCCTGATCCTGGATGAGTCCATCCGCTTCAACACCACTCTGGCCCGTCTGTCCAAGGTGTGCAGCAACGGCATCATCGACGTGGATAAGGAAGTCTTTGAGGCCGAGAAGATGAAGAAAGAGATGGGAACCAAGACTCCTTCCGTGGAGCAGCGCATCGGCAACCTCTCCGGAGGAAACCAGCAGAAGGCCCTGCTTGGAAAATGGATGTTCGCGGAGCCGGATATTCTGATCCTGGACGAGCCCACCCGTGGTATCGACGTGGGAGCCAAATATGATATTTACTGCCTGATCAACGAGATGGTTTCCAAGGGCAAGGCTGTTATCATGGTATCCTCCGAGATGCCGGAGCTTCTGGGCATGTGCGACAGAATCTATGTCATGAGCGAAGGCCGCCTGGCCGGCGAGCTGAGCGCTGAAGAAGCCACTCAGGAGAAGATCATGTCCTGTATCATGAGCACCTTCCACGAGGACGTGAAGTAAAAGAAAGGAGCAAGAGATATGTCATCAAATGTGAAATCATTTCTTCGGAAATATACCATGGTTATCGCCCTGGTAGTTGTATTTATCTTATTCGTGGGCCTCACCGGCGGAAGACTGCTGTACGCCCAGAACATGTCAAACCTGATGCTTCAGAACGGCTACGTGCTGGTAATGGCCTGCGGTATGCTGCTCTGTATCCTTACCGGCGGTAACATCGACCTGTCCGTAGGTTCCGTGATCTGTCTGGTGGGCGGCATCGCTGCTGTATTTTTAAGCAACTTCGGGATGAACCCCATCCTTACCATCCTGATCTGCCTGGTGATCGGTCTGGCAGTAGGATGCTGGCAGGGCTTCTGGATCGGCTATGTGCGCATTCCTCCCTTTATTACCACCCTGGCCGGCATGTTCATGTTCCGCGGCTTCGGCCGTCTGGTTCTGGACAACAAGACTCTGGCCATCAAGGATAAGACCTTCCTGGGCATCTTCACCAACTATGTAAAGATCCCGGGACTGGACGACGCCCAGTGCTGGTCCGCCGTGATCGTGGGCGTGGTGGCAGCTGCCTACGTGCTGGTAAGCACCGCCAGATCCAGAGCCAACAAGGCGAAAAAAGGATACCGCCAGAATTCAGCGGCTTCTGATTTCGGCAGAGCCATCATCATTGCCGCCCTGCTGATCTGGTACAGCTATCTGCTGAGCCAGTACAAAGGTATCCCCTTCATGCTGATCTGGGTAGTGATCATCTGCCTGATCTATAACTTCATTACTTCCAAGACCGCTTTCGGCCGTTACTTCTACGCCGTAGGCGGCAACGAGAAAGCTACCCAGCTTTCCGGTATCGACACCAACAAGATTTACTTTATCGCCTATGCCAACATGGGTCTGCTGGCCGGTCTGGCCGGTCTGCTGTGCGCGGCCCGTGTGGGTTCCGTAAACGGAAGTACCGGTGAGTCTTTCGAGATGGACGCCATCGGCTCCTGTTTCATCGGCGGCGCTTCCGCGTACGGCGGCAGCGGTACCATCGGCGGCGTGGTAATCGGTGCTCTGCTTCTGGGCGTAATCAACATGGGTATGTCCATCATGGGTATCGGTGACTCCTGGCAGTACGTAGTAAAAGGTGCTGTGCTGATGATCGCCGTAGTATTCGATGTAGTTTCCAGCCGTAAGAACGGTTAAGCAGTAAAGATAAAAGCAGGCAGTCCCGCGGCGCAGCCGCGGAGGCTGCCTGTTTCGTATTACCCGGATTTTTCGGCCTTTTTACTTTATTGAAAAAAAGATTGCTTTTACAGGGCCGATCTGGTAAAATATAAAGGCTATGTATCTGTATGGCATACATTGGAATTTGCAGAGCGGACAGATTACAAGATAACAAAAACGAAAGAGGTGTTTAAACCAGATGGATTTATTGATTTATTCTCTGAAACGGATCGGAGTATCCATCATGACTCTGTTTCTGGTGGCTGCCATCACATTCTTCCTGATGAACGCCATTCCCGGAAGCCCATTCATGACGGAAAGATCCACCCCGGAACAGATTGAACAGGCCAATATCAAGTACGGACTGGACAAGCCGGTGCCGGTGCAGTTTGTGAACTATGTGAAAAACCTGCTCCACGGCGACATGGGCGTGTCCCTGAAGATGCAGGAGGGCACGGACGTGACCACCATCCTGTTCGGCCAGGGAAAATTCGGCCGTTCCATCCGGCTGGGCGTGATGGCCCTGCTTGTGGCGGTAGTGGTGGGGATCCCCCTGGGAACCCTGGCAGCCTACTACAGGGGCAAATGGATTGATAATATACTGAGGGTACTGACCACCCTGGGGGTGGCCATGCCAAGCTTCGTGATCGCCACTCTGATGCTGTTCGGCTTCGGAGTGCACCTGGGATGGTTCCCGGTCCAATCGGGTAACCTGGAGACCCCCATCACCTATGTGATGCCGGTGATCTGTCTGGCTTTCTATCCTTCCTGCTATATTGCGAAACTGACCAGGACCAGCATGCTGGATTCCATCAGCCAGGATTACATCCGCACAGCCAGAGCAAAAGGCGTCAAGACAAAGGTCATTCTTTTCAAACATGCTCTGCGCAACTCCCTGATTCCGGTTATCACCTATCTGGGACCCCTGACCGCCGGTATTATCACCGGTTCTCTGGTGGTGGAACAGATCTTTAACGTGCCGGGCGTAGGAAACTACTTTGTGTCCAGCATCTTAAACCGTGACTATCCGGTTATCATGGGCACCACCATTCTGCTGGGATGTCTGATTATTATCATGAACCTGGTGGTGGATATCGCCTACAAGATTGTGGACCCGCGGATCAATATTACAAAGAAAGGCAATTAATTCATGGAAGGACATAAGACAATTCAGTTTTTTCATACAGACGCCGATAAGATCCTGGAGATGAACCAGATGTCGGCGGACGATTTTGCCTCTGCCACCCCGGATGAAAAAGAATCCATGGTGCAGATGCACAAGAGCGTTTCCTACTGGAGGGACGCCTGGAGAAGATTCAGGAGAAACCATGTATCCATGGGCGCCCTGGGCGTGTTCATCCTGATCCTGATTTTCTCTTTCATCGGTCCCTACTTTATTCCCTACAGCTATGAGGACCAGTACCGCAGCGCCCAGAAGCTGGGGCCCATGCAGTACTCGGAGACAGAGCAGCTGGTGCAGAACCTGATGAAAGAAGGAGCGGACGGCTTTTACGCCACTTCCCTGAAGTCCGGTTCCCTTACCGCTATTAAAAAGGGCGACTGGTACTTTACGGCAGGGGGGGAGACTTACGCTTTCTCCCTGGATAAGGGCATTGAGCGGGCCACCCTGGTGTTTGACGCGGATGCCGAGACCCCGGTGTATGTGGGGTATGACCGGGATTACGATGAAGAGACCGGCACCTTCGCGGAGGTGACGCCCATTGAGACCACGAATACGCCGGCGGAGGGAGCCCAGGAACTGAAGCTGGATAAGAGCGTGTTCCCCCACGTATTCGGAACGGATTCCCAGGGCCGGGACCTGATGGCCCGGTGTATGTACGGCGCCCGGGTATCCATTATTATCGGCGTGGTGGCGGCCCTGATCGTGCTGGTGATCGGGTCTCTCTACGGCTCCATCGCCGGTTTTGCCGGCGGCAAGGTGGATTTCATCATGATGCGTATCGTGGATGTGATCTACTCCGTGCCGGACGTGCTGATCGTGCTGCTGCTACAGGTGGTGCTCAAAGACCCCCTGCAGGCCTGGTTCGACGGCTCCAGCAACCCCGTTGTGGAAGCCATGTCCACTCTGGGCGTGGGTATTGTGAGTATCTTCATCACATTCGCCCTGCTGTACTGGGTGGGTATGTCCCGTATTATCAGAGGACAGGTGCTGTCCCTGAAGCAGCAGGAGTATGTGACGGCGGCCACTGTGCTGGGCGCTTCCCCGTCCAGGATTATCCGCAGGCACCTGCTTCCCAACTGTGTGGGCCAGCTGATTATTTCTACCTGTCTGCAGATACCGTCGGCCATCTTCCTGGAGTCCTTCCTCTCCTACCTGGGACTGGGCGTGTCGGCTCCCATGGCTTCTCTGGGCTCTCTGTGCTCAGATGCCAAGGAAACCTTCCTGCTGTTTCCCTACCGGCTGTTGTTCCCCGCCATTCTGCTCAGCCTGATCGTGCTGACTCTGAACCTGGTGGGCGACGGTCTGCGGGACGCGCTGGATCCCCGTCTGAAGAATTAAGGAGGAAGCCATGAGTGAAAATCTGTTAGAAGTAAAAGATCTGAAAGTCTCCTTCTTCACCCCTGCAGGAGAAGTGAAGGCGGTAGACGGAATCAGTTATTCCATAAAGGAAAATGAGGTGATGGGCATTGTGGGCGAGTCCGGTTCCGGTAAGTCCGTGGAAGCCTACTCCATCATGGGCCTGCTGCAGCAGCCCGGAAAAGTGGTGGGAGGCAGCATCACCTTTGACGGAGAGGACGTTCTCTCCTACAATAAAGAGCAGTACAGAGAATTCCGGGGCCAGAAGGCGGGCATGATTTTCCAGAACCCCATGACCTGCCTGAATCCGGTGTACACCATCGGCGATCAGCTGATGGAAGCCCTGCGCTGCCATGACAAGTCCATCTCCAAGCAGGAGGCCAAGAAAAGAGCCATCGAGATGCTGGAGCTGGTGGGCATCAACAACGCGGACAAGCGGGTGGATCAGTATCCCCATGAGTTTTCCGGCGGTATGCGCCAGCGTGCCATGATCGCCATGGCCATGATCTGCCATCCCAGGCTCCTCATTGCCGACGAGCCCACCACGGCCCTGGATGTGACCATTCAGGCCCAGATCCTGGAACTGATGAAGGATCTGCAGAAAAAGACCGGCATGGCCATCATTTTCATCACCCACAACCTGGGCGTGGTGGCTGAGATCTGCGACCGGGTCAGCGTGATGTACGCGGGCCATATCATGGAGCAGGGAAATGTAAACGATATTTTCTACTCCCCGGCCCATCCCTACACGAAGGGACTGCTTCGCTCCATGCCCAACCTGGGAGATGAAGAGCGGACCAGACTGATCCCCATCGAGGGAACGCCTGTGGACCTGCTGGATCCCCCCAAGGGCTGCAGCTTCGGTCCCAGATGCGAGCACTGCATGAAGGTATGTCTCACCAAAAAACCGCCTCTCATGGAGGTGGGTGAGGGCCACATCTCCGCATGCTGGCTCCATGTAAAAGAGATGCAGGAACAGCAGAAAGCGGCAAAGGAGGAGAAAGCATGAGCGAAGAACGGAAGAAATTAGTGGAAGTAGAAAAGCTTCGCAAATACTTCCCCGTAAAGGCCGGCTTTTTAAAGACCAACTATGTGCAGGCGGTACAGGACGTATCCCTTCATATTTACAAGGGCGAGACCCTGGGCCTGGTGGGCGAGTCCGGCTGCGGCAAGACCACCTTCGGCCGGACCCTGCTGCAGTTGTATACCCCCACATCGGGAAAAATTGTGTATGACGGCAAGACCATCTTTGACGGCGAGAAGGGAATTCATGAGAACATGCACCCCTATCGCCGGAAGATGCAGCTGATCTTCCAGGATCCTTCCGCCTCCCTGGACCCCAGGATGACGGTGGGAGAGATCATCGGCGAAGCCCTGGATATTCACAAGCTGTATCAGGGAAAGAAAGAGAGGCAGGACCGGATCAACGAGCTGCTGACCCAGGTGGGGTTAAACTCGGAGCATTCCAACCGGTTCCCCCACGAGTTTTCCGGCGGACAGCAGCAGAGAGTGGGAATTGCCAGAGCCCTGGCGGTGGAGCCGGAGTTTATCGTCTGCGATGAGCCTATCTCCGCCCTGGATGTGTCCATCCAGTCCCAGGTGGTGAATATGCTGGAGGATCTGCAGGAGCAGATCGGCCTTACCTACCTGTTTATTGCCCACGACCTGTCCGTGGTGCGCCATATTTCCAACCGGATCGGCGTGATGTACCTGGGCTGCCTGGTGGAGCTGGCGGAGAGCTATGAGCTGTGCGCCCATCCCATCCACCCCTATGCCCAGACCCTGCTTTCCGCGGTGCCCATGGCGGACCCGGTAAAGACCAGAAGCCGTCACAGGATCCTGCTGGAGGGCGATATCCCCAGCCCCTTAAATCCGCCCAGCGGATGCCGGTTCCATACCCGGTGCCCCTACGCCACGGAGAAATGCTCCCAGCAGATGCCGGAGCTGAAGGAATACTCTCCGGGCCACTACGCAGCCTGCCACATGCTGGATAAGCAGTGAAATAGGTGGACAGGAGATAGAAAAAAGGGTATAATAACGATATGCGTGTACAGCACTGCGCTTTGCAGTTTTGTATAAAAAACTTTAATGAAAAGGGAGGATATTTTCATGAAAAAAGCATTATCCTTAGTGCTTGCTCTTGGTATGGCAGTATCTACCATGAGCGCACCCGCTCTTGCTGAGGAAGGCGGCGAGTTCAATATCAGAGCCTGCATCGCTTCCGAGCCGGAGACCATCGACCCTAACCTGGAGAATACGGTGGATGCCGCTGTGTACTCCATGCACCTGTTTGAGGGACTGATGAAGTACACCAACAACGGTGAGCCCGCTGCAGAGGGAGACGATCGGGTACAGCTGATGGACTATGACTACGGTGTGGCCGAGTCCTACGATGTATCCGACGACGATCTGGTTTACACCTTCCATCTGCGCGATGAAGCAGTATGGAGCGACGGCGAGCCGGTAACCGCTCAGGATTTCGTATATTCCTGGCAGAGAATCGTAAACCCGGAGACCGCGGCTACCTACGGCTACATCCTGAACGGTGTGGTTGAGAACGCTTCCGCTATTTATGCAGGCGAGATGGACCCCTCCGAGCTGGGTGTTACAGCAATCGACGACAAGACTCTGGAGGTTACTCTGGAGACCGAGTGCCCCTACTTCATCGGCCTTTGCGCTTTCGCCGCTCTGATGCCTCTGCGTCAGGACGTGATCGAGGAGTACGGCACCGAGTGGACCACTCCCGGAAACATGGTTTCCAACGGCGCTTTCGTGCTGACCGACTGGCAGCATGACAACTATATCGAGATGAGCCGCAACGATCAGTACTATGATCCCGCCGGCCCCGACAAGATCACCTGGTACTTAAGCGACAGCCAGTCCGCGATGCTGGCCGCTTATGAGGCAGGAGAGTACGACTTCTTCTATGACGTACCCAACGACCAGATCTCTACCATGAAGGACGCAGGACAGCTGTTCACCGCGGACCAGATCTGCACCTACTATCTGCATCTGCACTGCGACAACATTCCTGACTGGAGAGTACGTGCCGCCATCGCTCTGTCCATCGACAGAGAGAACATCGTGGAGAACGTAACCCAGGCCGGCCAGACTCCGGCTACCGGCGTTGTGGCTGCCGGCATCACCGACAGCGAGGGAACCAACTGGGTTGACCGCGTAGGCGACATCATGTGGCAGCCCCTGGCTGAGATGTATCCGGACGCAGACCTGACCACCTACAGCGGACGCTGCGACCTGGCAGTGCAGCTGCTGGACGAGGCTGTGGCTGAGGGCTATGATACCTCCACCACCATGACCTATGAGTACAACACCTCCGAGGCGCACAAGGCAATCGCTGAGGCCGTTCAGGCTGACGTGGCCAACGTGCTGGGCCTGGAGATCACACTGCACAACTCCGAGTGGCAGACCTATCAGGACAACCTGAATGAAGGTGAGTTCGGCCTTGGCCGTATGGCATGGTCCGCTGACTACAACGATGCCATCACCTACATCGAGATGTTCACAAACGGAAACAGCTACAACTACTCCAACTGGGTAAGCGATGAGTACACCGCTCTGGTTGAGGAGATCAAGTCCCTGCCCGGCGGCGAGGAGAGAGACGCCCTGATGCAGGAAGCAGAGGCTATGCTGTTCTCTGAGGGCGGCTTCAGCATCACTCCGCTGTACTTCTACGTGCAGCCCTACTGCCTGCAGGGTGAGATCAGCAACGTAGGCTGGACTCCGCTTGGATACTTCAGCTTCATCCACGCAACCCAGGGTGCTGCGGAATAAGCTGTACAACTCCATAAATCTTATGGTATGATAAGAGTGTCGGATTTATCCGGCACTCTTTTTTAAGTAGGAAGACAGGACGATAGGAGAAGTATGAAAAAAGCAATGGTTCCGCTGGCGGTGATTCTGTCCGTGATGACGATTTTGCTGGCAGCGGTATGGATGCGGTATGCCCGGGACATAAGGGAGCTGGAGACCCGGGTGGATTCTTCAGTGGTATATGACCGGCATTATATTATGATCGCCCAGGACAACTCCCGCATGTGGCAGACGATCTATGAGAGCGCCCGGGATACGGCGGCAGGAGAGAGCGTTTACCTGGAGTGGGCCGGATGGGGCGGGGCGGACGAGTATACGGCCGCGGACTGTATGCAGATTGCCATAGCCTCCCGGGTGGACGGCATCATTCTGTATACGGACGGGGACAGCCGGATTTCCGATCTGATCGACGAAGCCATGGAACAGGGGATCCCGGTGGTGACGGTGATGAACGACGATACGGAGAGCCGGCGGGTCAGCTATGTGGGGGTGAACCACTATCAGCTGGGGAATATCTGCGGCGAGCAGGTGCTGGAGCTTCTCAAGGAGGGGGAGAACCGGATCATGATGATTTCCGGCTCCGCCGCCGGGGATGTGGGCACCAACCTGATGTACTCCCAGATGAATCAGGTGATCGCCCGGGGGAAAAAGGCGGATCAGACGGTGAAGATTTCCACCTACACCATAGAGGGAAACACCAACTTTGACGCGGAGGAGGCCATCCGGGATATTTTTGTGAACTCCCAGACGGTACCGGACATTTTAATCTGCATGGACACCATCTCCGCGGAGTGCGCCTGCCAGGCTGTGGTGGACTACAACCAGGTGGGAAAAGTGGATGTGATCGGCTACTACGCCTCAGAGACCATTGCGGACGGCGTGGAGAGAGGACTTCTGTCCATGACGGTGGCTCTGGACATGGAGGAGATGGGGGATTTTTGCGTGGGAGCCCTGAACGAGTATCTGGATCTGGGGTATGTGAGCAATTATTTCAACGTGGGACTGGATGTGCTGACCCGGGACAATGTGAACCGATACCTGGCGGCGCAGGCGGATGAGGAAGCATGAAGAAAAAGAAGCGGGTTCTGATCAGAGAAAATTCCATACAGACAAAACTGGCGGTTACCATGGGAATGCTGCTGCTGGTAGCCCTGTGCGTCAACCTGTTTGTGTTCGCCCAGATTAATTCCATGGTAAGACGGATTGATTCCGTCTTCTCCTCCAATGTGACCATCGGAGAACTGTCCGACACCCTGGATCTGGTGGAGGACCGGGTGTACGAATACCTGAGCACCAAGAGCAGCGCGGCCCTGGAGGATTACTACCGGTACGAGCAGGACTATCGGGAGCTGCTTCAGGAGCTGAACAACGAAAATGTGGACAGCGAGATCAAGATGCTGGAGAAAAATATCCGGAATATGTCGGAGACCTATCTGGAGAAAACGGGACAGACGGTGCAGGCCAAGCGGGGCAGAAACGTGGAGCGGTACAAAAGCTACTTTGAGGAGGAGACCCAGCTGTACGCCTATATCAATTCCTATATCTACGACCTGAACAATCTGCAGTTCCGGCAGAACTCCGCCAGCTATCAGACGCTGCTGGCTTCCATGGGAATGCTGGAGACCTTCAGCGTGCTGGTGATCGTGGCGGTGTTTGCCCTGAGCCTGTTTCTGGCCATGATGACCACCCGGACCATGATCCGTCCCCTGCGGCTGCTGTCCGGCGCGGCCCGCCGGGTGGCGGAGGGAGATTTTGATGTGGAGATGCCGGAGCGGACTACCCGGGACGAGATCGGGATCGTGACGGAAACCTTCGGCCAGATGCTGGGCAGCATCCGGGCGTATATTCAGCAGGTAAGGGAGAGCATGGAAAAGGAAGCCCAGATGAAGGAGCGGGAGCTTTCCATGGAGGCTCACCTGAAGGAAGCCCAGCTAAAATACCTGCAGGCCCAGATCAATCCTCATTTTCTGTTCAACTCCCTGAACGCGGGAGCCCAGCTGGCCATGATGGAGGACGCGGAGCAGACCGGGATTTTCATGGAGCGGATGGCGGATTTCTTCCGCTACAATGTTAAAAAAATGGACGGGGACGCCACTCTGCAGGAGGAGATCCAGGCGGTGGACAACTACATCTATATCCTGAATGTGCGCTACGCCGGAGATATCACCTACGAGAAAAAGATCGAGGCGGATATTGAAAACGTGCGGGTGCCCAGCATGGTGCTGCAGCCGATTGTGGAGAATGCGGTCCAGCACGGGATTCACGATATGATGGAGTCCGGGAAAATCTGCCTGACGGTGGTCCGGGAGGAGGACCATCTGCGCATATCGGTGGAGGACAACGGAGCCGGCATGACAAAGCAGGAGATTGCCCGGGTGATGCGGGGAGAAGCGGGCCAGGGAGCGGAGGACGGAAATTCCACCGGCATCGCCATGGACAATGTGATGAGCCGGCTGCGGCTTTACTATAACCGGGAGAACCTCCTGGTGATTCGAAGCGAAGGGAAAGGGATGGGTACGGAAGTCACCATCCTGCTGCCCCTGGAGGAAGGAGAGGAAGGGACATGTACAGAATACTGATCGCGGATGACGAGGGAATTATGCTGGAAGCGATTCGGAGCATCATCCACCGCAGCTTCGGGGACGGGTATGAGGTGGCCACCGCCAAGTCCGGAAGAGCGGCCATCGAGCAGGCGGAGACCTTCCATCCGGACATTGTGTTCATGGATATCCAGATGCCGGGAATTAACGGGATCCAGGCCATCCGGGAGATCCGCAAGTTTAATTCCGCCGCCCTCTTCTATGTGATTTCCGCCTACGATAAGTTTGATTACGCCAAGGAGGCCATCGCCCTGGGGGTGGAGCGGTACCTGATGAAGCCCATCAATAAGAATACCATCATTTCCGTGGTGGAGGAGGCGGCCGCCAAGGTGGATGAAAAACGGCGGGAGAGAAGCGACCAGCTGAAAATCCAGGAAAAACTGGAGACCGTTATCCCGGTGGTGGAGAACAGCTTTGTCACCAACCTGCTGCTGCAGAACGACTGGCAGGATGAGGCCTATTACAAGCAGCTGCTGGATGTGACGGAAGAGTACGGCTATGTGATGGTGATTCAGTTTGGCACAGAGTATAAAAACGGAAAGCTGGTAAGCCCGGTGGGGATGAACGTCCGGGCCCAGAATTTTTACCCGGAGTTCCGGGCGGTGGTAAAGTCCTATCTGCGCTGCATCATCGGCCCGGTTATGTCCAACCGGGTGGCGGTGGTGGTGCCCAACGAGAAGCCGGCCATAGACTATGAGGAGAGGATCCGGGTGATCGAGGATACCAGGCAGCTTCTCACCAGGCTGGAGAACCGGCTGGAGGCCAAATTCCGGGCGGGCATCGGCCGGACGAAAGGGATAGCGGATCTGGGCGATTCCTATCAGGAGGCCTACCAGGCTCTCCAGGAGGGCAGCAGCCGGGTGATCCATGTGGACGATATCAGCCGGAACGGAGTCTATGAGGGAGAGTTTCCCGCGGAGACGGAAGCGGAAATGTACCGGATGGTGCAGGAGGGAGACCTGGAGGGAATGCGCCGGGAGGCCAACGGGTTTTTTGACTGGATGATCCAGAAATACCCGAAGGAAACAGACAATATCCGGCTGAAGGTGCTGGAGTTTGTCATCGGCGCGGAGAGGATTGCCTTCCAGGCAGGGGCCGTGAATTACGGTTTTGCTTACCGGAAGGATTACCTGTCCGCGGTAATGGGAACGGAGGACTTTGAGGAGCTGCGCCTCTGGTTTTTGGAGAGGATGACGGCGGTGTGCACCAGTATCCGCAACCGGAAGGAAGAGCAGTCGGAGAGCGCGGTGACCCGGGCCCAGAATTATATCCAGGAAAATTTCGGAAAGGATATTTCCCTGGACGATGTGTCCAAGGAGGTAAATATCAGCCCCTACTATTTCAGCAAGCTCTTCAAGGAGGAATCCGGGGAGAACTTTATTGAATATCTGACCCGGATCCGGATGGAGCGGGCAAAGGAGATGCTGAAAAATCCGGAGCTGAGCATCAAGGAAGTGGGGATGCGAAGCGGCTATGGGGACCCCAACTATTTCAGCCGGATTTTTAAAAAGCAGACAGATATGACGCCCCGGGAATACAGAGAGAGGTATGGAATATGAAAAGATACGCAGGGATACTGACGGCCATGACGGCGCTTCTTCTGCTGCTTCTGGCCGGCTGCAGCCCCCGGAAGACCGGCGAGGAGCAGGAGACGGCCTTGCAGGAGGAGGATATCCAGATCGGTCTGAGCTTTGATTCCTTTGTCATCGAGAGATGGATGCGGGACCGGGACGTATTCGTATCCACCGCCCAGAGCCTGGGGGCCCAGGTGAACGTCCAGATCGCCAACGGGGACGTGGAGGAGCAGATTTCCCAGATTGAGTACTTCATCAGCAAGGATATGGATGTGATTGTGATTATCGCCATTGACGGAGACGCCCTGACGGATGTGGTCAGGAAGGCAAAGGAGGAGGGAATCCGGGTGATCAGCTATGACCGGCTGATCCCCAACGCGGGGACAGACCTGTATATCTCCTTTGACAACTACCGGGTGGGCGTGCTGATGGGAGAGGCGCTGCAGGAGGCTCTTCCGGAGGGCGGGAATATTTTCGCCATATACGGTTCTCCTACGGACCACAACGTGGAGCTGGTGCAGCAGGGCCTGGCTGAAGCGCTGGAAGATTCAGAGCTTAAGATTGTGTATGAAGCCTACTGTGAAAACTGGCTGGCGGAGCTGGCCTTTGACGCGGTGAATGAAGGGCTGGAGCAGGAAACGGACATTGCGGGAGTCATGTGCGGAAACGACGATCTGGCCAGCCAGGCCATCAAGGCTCTGGCGGAACATCAGATGGCGGGAAAGGTGACAGTGGTGGCCCAGGACGCGGAGCTGTCCGCCTGCCAGCGGATCGTGGAGGGAACCCAGGAGATGACGGTGTACAAGCCGGTGGACGAGCTGGCCAAAAAGGCGGCCCAGCTGGCCGTATCCCTGGCTGAGGGAGAGGATATTACCGGAACCGGCGCCAAGTTGCGGGTGACGGATACCGTTTATGACGGGACCCAGGACATTCCCTACTACAGCATCGAGCCGGTGGCGGTGACGGCGGAAAATATGGATGAGGCTATCATTGACAGCGGGTTTCATCTGGAAGAGGACGTCTACCTGAACGTGAGACAGTAAAGAAGGCTTTGTGAAAGTTTCCGGTTTTGCACTTTTCTGAAAGTTCTCCGTTTGGGATATATCATGAAAAAGTAAAAAAGACTTGCAATTTAGAAAAAACAGGTGTAGAGTGGACACAGATTGAAAGGGGAAGGGCATTCCGCAGACTGTTTGTTGGAATGCCCTCTTTTTGTAGAAACAGGGAAAGGATGGAAAAGTATGGGAGAATACTTTAACGTAGCGGATATTTTCGGTGAAAACGTATTCAGCGACAAGGTGATGCAGGAGCGGCTGCCGAAGAAGATTTATAAAGAGCTTCATAAGACCATAGATGAGGGCAAAGAGCTGGATCCCATTGTGGCGGAGGCAGTGGCGGAGGCCATGAAGCAGTGGGCCATCGAGAAGGGCGCCACCCACTATACCCACTGGTTCCAGCCCCTGACAGGCGTGACGGCGGAGAAGCATGATTCTTTTATCACCGCTCCCAGACCGGACGGCACGATCCTGATGGAGTTTTCCGGCAAAGAGCTGATCAAGGGAGAACCGGACGCTTCGTCTTTTCCCTCCGGCGGACTGCGGGCCACCTTTGAGGCCAGAGGCTATACGGCCTGGGACTGCACGTCCCCGGCCTTTGTGAGAGAGGACGCGGCGGGAGCGATCCTGTGTATTCCCACGGCGTTCTGCTCCTACACGGGAGAGTCCCTGGACTTTAAGACGCCCCTGCTGCGCTCCATGGAGGCCATCAATACCCAGGCGCTGCGTCTGCTGCGCCTGTTCGGGAATACCACATCCGGAAAAGTGACTCCCTCCGTGGGACCGGAGCAGGAGTATTTCCTGGTGGACGCCAAGGTATTCCAGCAGAGAAAAGACCTGATCTATACCGGCCGTACCCTTTTTGGCGCCATGCCGCCCAAGGGGCAGGAGCTGGACGATCACTATTTCGGCACCATCCGCCAGAGAGTGGCTTCCTTTATGCGGGATGTGAACCTGGAGTTGTGGAAGCTGGGCGTGTCCGCCAAGACCCAGCACAACGAGGTGGCGCCGGCCCAGCACGAGCTGGCTCCCATCTACGCGGTGGCCAATGTGGCGGTGGACCACAACCAGATTATCATGCAGACCCTGAAACGGGTGGCCACCCAGCACGGCATGAAGTGCCTGCTTCACGAAAAGCCCTTTGCCGGGGTCAACGGTTCCGGCAAGCACAACAACTGGTCCATCATTACGGACGACGGCATTAACATGCTGGATCCGGGCAAAACGCCCCATGAGAATATCCAGTTTTTGCTGGTGCTGGCCTGCATTCTGAAAGCGGTGGACGAGCATGCGGAACTGCTGCGGGAGTCGGCGGCTGATCCGGGAAATGACCACCGTCTGGGAGCCAACGAGGCGCCCCCTGCCATTATCTCCGTATTTTTGGGAGAACAGCTGCAGGACGTGATTTCCCAGCTGATCTCCACGGGAACCGCCACCAGGAGCAAGACGGGAGGCGTGCTCCAGACCGGTGTGAGCACCCTGCCGGATTTTGCCAAGGACGCCACAGACCGGAACCGCACCTCCCCCTTTGCCTTTACCGGAAACAAATTCGAGTTCCGTATGGTGGGATCCAGAGATTCCATCGCCTCTCCCAACATTGTGCTGAACACCATCGTGGCGGAGGCCTTCTGTCAGGCCTGCGATGAGCTGGAGAAGGGAGAGAATTTTGAGGAGGATGTTCACGACCTGATCAAGAAGTATCTCACCGAACATCAGAGGATCGTGTTCAACGGAAACGGCTACGCTCCCGAGTGGGTGGAGGAAGCGGCCCGCAGAGGCCTTCCCAATATCACCTCCATGGTGGACGCCATCCCCTACCTGATTACGGAAAAGACGGTGGAGCTGTTCGGCAAGTTCGGGGTATTCACCAGGGCGGAGCTGGAATCCCGGGTGGAGATCAAATATGAAAGCTACGCGAAAGCGATTAACATTGAGGCCCGCACCATGATCGACATGGCCAGCAAGCAGATCATCCCGGCGGTGATCAAATACACCAGAAGCCTGGCGGATACTGTGCTGGCCGTAAGGCAGGCGGGAGTGGACACGCCGGTGCAGAGCGAACTGCTGGCGGAGTGCAGCGCCCTTCTGTCCGATACCAGAAACGCCCTGGCCCATCTGATTGAAGTGACGGAGCACGCCTCCGGCATGACGGAGGGCAGAGACCAGGCCGTATACTATCATGACGTGGTCATGACCGCCATGACAGACCTGCGCGCGCCCGTAGACCGGCTGGAAATGATCGTAGACAAATCCATGTGGCCCATGCCCTCCTACGGCGACCTCCTCTTCGAGGTAGGCCGGTAAAGGGGAGGAGTCCGTTTACGGCAGCCGTACCCTTGTGGAATAAAAAAGTGAAAATAAACAGCAGACCTGCCTGAACACCGGACGTTCAGGCTGGCCTGCTGTTTTTATATGTTCTTTTCCATTAATTTAAGGGAACATAAGGAATTTCTTAATGACTTTCCCCCTCCCTCTGCCCTATAATAAAAGAGACAGACAGGTGACAGGACAGAAAGAACCCGGATCGGCCGGGACAGGAGAATGGATATGGCAGATAACAGGATGAGACAGGAAGTCAGGGAAGCGATTGAGGCGGGTGAGCAGGCTCTTGCCAGCCTGCAGGCAGCCAGCCGGCAGCTGAACGGAGCCAGGAACTGGGGCATCGCGGATCTGCTGGGAGGCGGGTTTTTCACCGGACTTTTTAAACACCAGCGGATTAAAGATGCCTCGGAGTATATTGAGGAGGCCAAGCAGGATCTGCAGGTTTTTGAACGGGAGCTGCGGGATGTGACGGTGCTGCCCTCGGATATGAAAATACAGGTGGGAAACTTTCTGGTGTTTGCGGATTTTTTCTTTGACGGCCTGGTGGCGGATTACCTGGTGCAGTCCAGGATCAACGAGGCCAGGAGCCAGGTGGCGGAGACGATTTACAGAGTGGAGACGCTGCTGGGGAATCTGAGGCAGTACGCATAAAAAAACTCCCTTAAACGGGAGGATGCCAGGCAGTCGGAGAATACTGCCTGGCATATTATGAAAAAGTTTATTCCTGCGGGCAGGACCGGCCGGAAATCTGCAGATCCGTCAGGCCGCACCGCAGGGCCGGATATCTGAAAGTATGGCGCAGATATCCGGGCTGAAAAGGAGTAGTGTGATACTCTTCGTGACACATTTTTATTATAGAGAGAATAAATGAAGAAAAGATGATACATATTTAAAAATATATTGAAGCAGAAGTAAACAAATTGTGAACATCCCGCAGAAGCGGATAGTGCAAAATATACAATAACGATTGATTTTTCTCCCGGAATATATTACAATATACAATAATGCTACAGAAGATGATAGAAATTGATGCAAGGGAGGATGTTTCCGTGATATCAAATCAGGTATTGCAGTCCACGGTGGACGGCCTGAAAGCCATCAGCCGGGTGGATTTGTGCGTAATGGATACTGAAGGAATTGTACTGGCGTCAACGTTTGAAGGGGCAGAGTCCTTTCGGGAATCGGTGCTGAGTTTTGTGGGATCACCGGCGGACAGCCAGGTGATTTCCGGATATGAATTTTTCAAGGTGCTGGATGAGAATCAGCTGGAGTATATACTGATTGCCAACGGAAACAGCGACGATCTGTATATGGTGGGCAAGATGGCCGCCTTCCAGCTGCAGAATCTGCTGGTGGCCTACAAGGAGCGGTTTGACAGAGACAACTTTATCAAGAACCTGCTTCTGGATAACCTGCTTCTGGTGGATATCTACAACAGAGCGAAAAAGCTTCATATCGAAGTGGAGGCCAGACGGGTGGTGTATATTCTGGAGATCACCCATGAGAGGGAGAACAGTTCCCTGGAACTGGTGAGAAGCCTGTTCGGCAGCAAGAGCGGCGACTTCATTACAGCCGTGGATGAGAAGAGCATTATCGTGGTGAAGGAGCTGGCAGAGTCCGACGGCCTGGAGGAGATGAACAGCACCGCCGCCATGATTATGGAAGCCCTGCCGGAGGACCGGAAGAAAGAAGCCCTGATTGCCTACGGTACGGTGGTAGGGGAACTGAAGGAAGTTTCCCGCTCCTACAAGGAGGCCCGGATGGCGCTGAACGTGGGGAAGATTTTCTTCTCCGAGCGCCAGATTATCGCCTACAGCTCGCTGGGTATCGGACGGCTGATTTATCAGCTTCCCATCCCGCTTTGCAAAATGTTCATCAAAGAGATTTTCGAGGGGAAATCTCCGGATGACTTTGACGAGGAGACCCTGACCACCATCAACAAGTTCTTTGAGAACAGCCTGAATGTGTCAGAGACCTCCAGACAGCTTTACATCCACCGGAATACCCTGGTTTACCGGCTGGACAAGCTGCAGAAATCCACAGGTCTGGATCTGCGGGTATTTGAGGACGCCATTACCTTCAAGATTGCCCTGATGGTGGTGAAGTATATGAAATATATGGAGAACCAGGATTATTAAAGGAAACAGAAAGCCGCCCGGGCAGAACGCCCGGGCGGAGACATTGTCCATCTGACGCGGAAGAAAGGCGAAGTATGACAGACCGAAACGAAATACAGGATCAGGAGTGGACACAGGAACGCGCTTCAGGCCGGAATGCTGAGTTTTTGAAGGGCGTTTTTTTTGGTGTTCTCCTTTCCAGCGTGTTTGTGATGACGGCGTTTCTGGTGCTTAACGGCACCCTGGGAGGGAAAAGCGCTTCCGGGGAGGAGGGAGCCGCTGTGCTCACCAGCCGGGAGACCATCCGGAAGCTGGCCCAGATTCAGGATCTGATTGAGGACTGCTTTCTGTACGAGGCAGACGGGGAGGAACTGTCCGCCTACCTTTTTAAAGGGCTGGCAGTGGGCCTTGACGACGTCTACGCCAATTATTATACGGCTGAAGAACTGACCGGTATGGAGGAGGCGGCCAAAGGGGCCTATCAGGGCATCGGGATTTCGCTTCTGCAGGATCCTGACAGCGGCCAGATGCGGGTGGCAGGGGTCTATGAAGACAGCCCGGCCATGGAAGCGGGGCTTCGGGAGAATGATATTTTGCTCCGGGTGGGGGATACGGACTTGTCCGGTATGGACACCTCTGATGTGGCCGCCCTTATCAGAAGCTTGGAAGAAGCAGAGCTTACGGTGGAACGGGACGGAGAGGAGCTGACCGTTACGGTGAAGCTCTCCTCTGTGGAGATTCCCACGGTGGATAGCCAGATGCTGGAAGAGGGCATCGGATACCTGAAAATTTCCGAGTTCGCGGATGTAACGGTGGACCAGTTTGAAGAAAACCTGGAAGAACTGAAAGCGGCGGGCCTGGAGAAGCTGATCGTGGATGTGAGAGGCAATCCGGGGGGAACGCTGGATTCCGTGTGCGAGATCCTGGATGACCTGCTTCCGGAGGGACTGATTGTCTATACGGAGGATAAAACCGGCTTCCGGGAGGAGCATATGTCCGATGAGGAGCGGCTGTTTGAGGGCCCCCTGGCGGTGCTGGTCAATGAAAACAGCGCCAGCGCCGCGGAAATTTTCGCGGGAGCCATACAGGATTATGAGCTGGGCCCGGTGGTGGGGGCCGTTACCTATGGAAAAGGAGTGGTGCAGCGCACCTACAGGCTGGAGGACGGATCCGCCCTGAAGCTGACCACGGAGAATTATTTTACGCCTTCGGGACAGAAAATTGAAGGAACCGGGATACAGCCGGATATTCCGGCAGAAGGGCCGGAAAACGGCTCCGGTGCGGAGGACGGACAGGAAAAGAGCGGGGCGGATCCGCAGACGGATCCCCAGCTGCAGGCGGCAGTGGACTATCTGCTGGAAATGTGACGAGGAGAGAAGGAAAACAGGATGGAACAGAAAATCATATTTCGGGAAATGCTCAGCGAGGCGCTGAAACTGGCGGACGCAAAGGGAAACCGGCTGACCACAGAGGAAATTGACGCGTTTTTTGCCAATACCCATCTGGACAGGCAGCAGATGGAGCTGGTGTATGAGTACCTGGCAGGACAGAAGGTGAAAGTGGAGGGCTATGAGCCAAAGACCGCCCCCCTTTCCCGGGAACTGGAGAAAATCGCGCCGGAAAAAGAAGAGCCGGATGAATCCGGAAAGAAAGAAGGAGAAGAAGGCGCCCTGGAACTGTACCTGGAGGAGATCCGTCGGATTCCCCATCCCAGGGAAGGGGAAGAACGGGAGCTGTTTGAAGGAGCTGCCCGGGGAGACGCCGCGGCAAAGAGCCGTCTGGTGGAGCTGTATCTGCCGCTGGTATGCCAGCTGGCGGGGGAGTATGAGGGAGACGCGTGCCTGCCGGAGGATCTGATCCAGGAGGGAAACGTGGGACTGCTGCTGGCCGTGGACCAGATTGAAGAGCAGGAGAGCCTGGCGGCGTACCAGGTGAAGCTGATGAACAGCGTGAATCAGTATATGCAGGATGTGATTCAGGAACAGAAAGACCTGAAGGATCTGGGAAACGGCATTGTCAGCAAGGTAAACCATCTGAGCGAGGCGATCCGGAATCTGGAGGAAGACCTGGAGCATAAAGTATCGGTGGAAGAACTGTCCGCCTATCTGGAGATGCCGGTGGAGGAGATCCGGGATATTCTGAGGATGGCCGGGGATGAGATTGAAGTGGAAGGATATGACCGTTAAAAGAAAAGGAAGAGCGCGGGCGGGCGTCATAGCCTGGCTGCTGGCGGCATCGCTGGCGCTGGCAGGGTGCGGCAGGGATGCGGGAGGCGGCAGGGCCCGGGGCATGATTATGCCGTCAGCGGACGGAGAGGAGACCCTTACCGCCCAGGATCTGGTAATCGATATTTCCCATCTGGACCTTGGCTACATGATGGTATGCTATACGGGGGAAGCTTCCCGGCTTTTTGTACAGCTGGTGGGGCCGGACGGGGAGGAATACAAATATTTTCTGGATCCTTCCCCGGATTATGTGACCCTGCCCCTGACCGCGGGGGACGGGGAATATTATCTGTGCGCCTATGAGAATGTGGGGGGCGATCAGTATTCCCCCATTCTGGCCCAGATGCTCCAACTCCAGCTTTCCGATGAATTTGCCCCCTTCCTCTGCCCCAACCAGTATGTGGATTTTACGCCGGACGATCAGGCGGTTTCACTGGCAAAGGAACTGACGGAGGAGACAGAGGATGAACTGGAGCAGGTGGGAGAAATCTACCACTGGGTAATCCGGAATATTTCCTACGACTATGAGAAGGCGGTGGACGTCAGTCCCGGGTATCTGCCGGATATTGAGGAGACGCTGAAGATCCGGACGGGGATCTGCTTTGACTTCGCGGCCCTTATGACGGCCATGTTGAGGAGCCTTGGGATTCCCACAAAGCTGAATATCGGGTATCTGACGGAGGATGTGTACCACGCCTGGATCAGCATTTACCTGGAGGAAACCGGGTGGATCGACCAGATTATCCTGTTTGACGGGAAAGACTGGAGGATGATGGACCCCACGGTGGCTTCCTCCGGCGGAACCGGTGAGGTGGAGGAACTGGCTTCCGATGACGCCAACTATATTGTCAGGTATGTGCGCTGACGGAAAGGGAGGCAGAAATATGAAGAGGAAACTGAACAATGAGGAGATGGCTGCCTTCTGCTCTCAGATGGCGCTGATCCTGCGTTCCGGCATTTCCGCCTTTGAGGGAATTTCCATGATGATGGAGGATCAGGAAAAGACGGCTGCCGGCACGATGCTCAAAGAGATTTACAGCGAGATGGAGCAGGGCGGGAACCTGTACCAGGGCATTGTAAAGACCGGCCTGTTTCCTGCGTACGCCTGTCAGATGGTGCGCCTGGGGGAGGTGTCCGGAAGGCTGGATCAGGTGATGGGCGAGCTGGCGGATTATTACGGGCAGGAGGAGATGCTGGGCCAGACTGTGAGAAGAGCGGTGGCCTATCCCCTTTTTATGCTCCTTATGATGCTGGGGGTGCTGTTTGTGCTGATGGTGAAAGTGATGCCGGTATTTCAGTCGGTATACCGGTCTCTGGGAACCGACATGGAGGGGCCGGCCGGGGCGGTCCTGGCCGCGGGAGAGGCCATGGGAAACTATTCCCTCCTGTTCGCGGTTCTGTTTGGGGCAGTCCTGCTTTTGTTTCTGTGGATGTTCGGCACGGACCGGGGGAAAAATCTGTCCCTTTCCTGGTTCCAGAGAGGGAAGGGAGGACTGAACCGGCAGATCAGCAGGTACCGTCTGGCCTCCGGGCTGGCCATGTGCCTGCGCAGCGGCCTGGACCCGGAGCGGAGCATGGAGCTGATGGAGGGGCTTACCCGGGATGAGCAGACTTCCCGGCAGATTGGCCTGTGCATGGAAAAAATCCGGCAGGGCGTCTTTTTTGAGGAAGCGGTGATTGAGGCGGGGCTGTTTGAGAAAACCCACAACCGCATGATCCGGGTAGGGCAGCGCACCGGTTCTCTGGACCGGGTGATGGAGCAGATCGGACAGCAGTGCCGGGAGCAGGCGTCGGATCAGATCTGGCACCGGATCAGCATGATCGAGCCTACGGTGGTGATCATCCTGGCGGTTCTGGTGGGCGTGATCCTCCTCTCGGTGATGCTGCCGCTGATGAGTGTTATGTCGGAGATCGGCTGAGATAAAGGAGCAGGGATATGAATCGTTTTTCGGGAAGAAAGGGCAGAAGGATTCCGGGAGGATTTGCGGTGATTCCGGCGGCGCTGACGCTGGGAATCCTGCTGCTGTCCCAGGCGGCGGTATCCGGTATCGACCGGGATGCCAGGCGCAGGGAGCGGGAGAACCTGGAGCGAGTGCTGGAGCAGAGCGTCACGCTGTGCTACGCCCTGGAAGGGAGCTATCCGGAAAGCCTGGACTATCTGCAGAACCATTACGGAATCCGATGGGATGAAGAGAGGTTCCTGGTGGATTTTGAGCCGGTGGGAAGCAACCTTCCGCCGGATGTAACGGTGATTGCCAGATAAAGGCCGGAAGAAAGAGAGGAGGAGGACATGGGCAGATACAGACATTCCATGGATGTGATATTCGCCTGGCTGCTTTTTGCCGTATTCGCGGCTTCCTCTGTGCTTCTGGTGCTTCTGGGGGTCCGGATCTATGCCGGCGCCGCCTCCGGGCTGAATCAGACGGACAGTACCGTGCTGTTATCCTACCTGACGGAAAAACTGCGGACCTGCCCGGACAGAGACGCTGTGCTGCTGGCAGAGGGGGACCGGCTGGTTCTCGTGCCGGAGGAAACCGCCGAAGGGTACGCGGTGTGGATCTACCGGGAGGAAGGGTACCTGAAGGAAAGCCTGGTGCCTGCCGGTGAGGAACCCATCGAAGGGGCGGGGAGCCGCATCGGGGCCGCACAGGATTTCCGGGTGGAGGAGACGCCGGAGGGACTGCTGCTTTTTTCTGTGACGGACCAGGAGGGGCAGACAGGCAGCCGGTATTTTGCCTTTTGAGGAGGAAACCATGAGAGAGAGAGCCCATTCCGGGACAGGGCTGTTTATGACAGAACTGATTCTGGTGATTTTGTTTTTTTCCATAGCGGCGGCCTGCTGTCTGGAGGCTTTTGCCGCCTCGTCCAGACTCCATGAGCGCGCCCGGCGGCTGGAGCAGGCGCTTAACAGCACGGAGAACCTGGTGCAGCAGCTTCGCGGCCTTCAGGGGGACCTGGAAGGGCTGCGGGAATACTATCCCCGGATGACGGAGGGGGAAAATCCGGAACTGTTTTTTGACGGGGAGGGGAATCCCTGCGGCAGCGAGGCGGGAGAATATGGGATCACCCTGACCCGGACGCAGGAGGAGGGCCTGGTGTACGTACTGCTGGAGAGCCGGGATATGCAGGGGGAAGAACTTTATACGCTGCGGGCGCCCATCTGCATCCGGGAGGAGGGACAGGATGGGTAAAAACAGGATGATAATCAATACGGGGACCACGTCCCTGATTATGATTTTCGGGGTGCTTGCCCTGGTTACATTCGCGGCCATGTCCCTGTCCGCCGCCGGGGCGGGATGGCGGATGGCGGAAAAGATGGCGGAGCGGACCTCTGCCTATTATCAGGCGGAGGAGGAATCGATGAAGCGATTGCTGCAGCTGGAACAAAAGCTGCGGGTCATAGGGAAGGAGAGCAGCCCGGAGACCTTTGAAGAACAGGTGCGGGAGGCTGTCGAAGACTGGGAGGACGCGGAATGGGAAGACGGCTGTGTCTGCTGGGAGATACCGCTTCAGGAGCGGCAGGTATTCGCGGCGGCGGTGCGTCCGTCCTATGAGGCAGGGGAAGAAGAGTCCTTCCGGGAGATTGTGACGTGGAATGTGAGAAGCCGGGAACCCTGGGAGAATGAGCAGACCCTGGAACTGCTGGGAACGGGATCCTGACTTAAGGGAAGCGCAAGGAGGATGGAAAATGGGGATTGAGGATATTTTAAGACAGCTGACGCGGATGGAGGTGTCGGACATTTTCCTGGTGGCAGGCCGTCCGATTTCCTATAAAATGAACCGGGAGATCCGGACCCTGGGAGAAGAGCGGCTGACGCCGGCGCTTCTGGAAGAATATATCCGGGATATATACAGACTGGCGGGAGAGCGGGAGGAGAAAGGCCTTCTAAAGACCGGAGACGATGACTTTTCCTTTGCCTTACAGGGGCTGGCCCGCTTCAGAGTCAGCACTTTCCGGCAGAGGGGTTCTCTGGCGGCTGTGATCCGGGTCATTGCCTTTAAGCTTCCCAACGCCTCTGAGCTGGGGATACCGGATTCCGTGATTCATATGGGAGATTACGGCAAGGGGCTGGTGCTGGTGACCGGTTCGGCGGGAAGCGGAAAATCCACCACCCTGGCCTGTATTATCGACTATATCAACCACAGCAAGGAAAAACATATTATTACCCTGGAGGACCCTCTGGAATTTCTTCACAGCCACGATAAATCCATTGTGACCCAGCGGGAGATTTCCTCCGATACAGAGAGCTACATCAAGGCTCTCCGGGCGGCCATGCGCCAGAGCCCGGACGTGATCCTACTGGGGGAGATGCGGGATTATGAGACCATCCAGGTTGCCATGACGGCTGCGGAAACGGGGCATCTGATTTTTTCCACCCTTCATACTATGGGGGCGGCCAATACCATTGACCGGATTATCGATGTATTTCCCGCCAACCAGCAGCGCCAGATCGCGGTGCAGCTGTCCATGGTGCTGCAGGCGGTGGTGAGTCAGCAGCTGGTTCCCGGCACGGATGGCAGGATGATTCCGGTATTTGAAATCATGACGGTAACGCCGGCCATCCGGAATATGATCCGGGAGAACAAGAGCTTTCAGATTGACGGACTGCTGTACGCCTCTTCCAGTCCCCAGATGACTTCCACGGATTCGTCCCTGCTGCAGCTGTACCGGGAGGGGAAAATTGAGCGGGAAACGGCCCTGGCCTATGCGGCAAACCCGGATATGCTGGCAAGGCGGCTGTAAAATTGCCCGGAAAGGAGCAGCGCGAATGAGTAACGACAAATTGCAGCTTTTTGAAAACAAAGCAATCAGAACGGCATGGGACGAGGAAAAGGAAGAATGGTATTTTTCCATTGTTGATGTTGTTGCGGTTTTGACCGACAGCCCTAATCCGAATAACTATTGGAAAGTTTTGAAAAAACGGCTGAAAGACGAGGGAAATCAGTTGGTTACATCTTGTAACCAACTGAAATTGAAATCGCACAAGGACGGGAAACGTTATTTAACTGACGTTGCGACAACGGAACAGCTTTTGCGCATCATTCAGTCTATCCCCTCACCAAAAGCAGAGCCGTTTAAGCTGTGGCTTGCAGAAGTCGGACAGTAATATTTTGTTAAAAAAATCTCAAAATCTGGGAAATATTCATTGACATTTCTCCGGCAATAGCGTAGAATATATACGAAAATAGAAGAGAACAAGGGCAAACCTGTGGAAACGCAGGGACGCAAAGCTGAGGGTCTAAGGTATATATAGATACTATGACAGCCGGTTGCCACATTCTGTACCTCCATGGAATATGTCAGTGTACTTTGCAATGTGTATTGGCGTACAGCCGTACGTCAGGCAGCCGCTGTATCAGCTCTGAAGGAAAGAGATGATATGAGCGGTTTTTTATTTCAGCACAGAGAGCGGATACGCTGCCTGGTTTGCGAAACCGGATTTCGGGAAGCAGTTCCTTCCTGAAATGACATCCTGAGAACGCAGTGTGGGTGATTGCAGGCGAAAGGATGAGAGTGTATGAAAAAGAATTTTTGGAAAGACAGGAAAAAAGTATGGACGACGGCAGGGTGCCTGCTGCTGGCGGCCGTTGTGGCCGGAACGGGTCTGTTTACTTATCAGACTACCCACAGCGGGGATATTCCGGAGCTGGTAACGTTCATTGATCCGGAGGGGGTGACGGCTCAGGAGGATGAGGTGCCGCTGGCTTCCGGTACAAAGACAACCCGGAAGGTGACCACCAAAAAGACAACGAAAAAGACCAAGATGAAGAAAAAGGCCAAAAAGACGGCCACCACCACCAAGAAAAAGGCGAAAAAGACCACAAAGACAAAATCCAGCAAGACCCAGAAGGTAAAAACCAATACCAAGGTTGCGACTACCATTAAGACCAGCACCAAGAAAAATTCCAAGATTAAGACGATCAAGACGACCACAGTCACGACTGTGACCACCACTACTACGGCGACCAAGTATTATAAGACGGCTTCCTCCGCCAAAACGGCTGCAAAGACCACCTCGGCGGGAACCCAGACCTATAAGATCAGAAGCGTGGCGGGCAGGGCGGACGCCAGAGTGCTGAACGCATACGAAAAGATGGGCTTTGTTGTGGAAGTAAAACCCACCGTGGCCTACTCCGGATGCTTCGACGCGGCCAAACAGACCATCACCCTGAAGCAGAACAACAGCACAGTGTACCATGAGCTGGGACACTTCGTAGAGTTTGTGGGAGGCACTTCTTCTGTGAAGCAGGCTATCGCCAATGCCTACAATAAAGAGAAGTCAAAATATAAGGCGGCCAACAGGACCTATGTACTGCAGGACAGCTCCGAGTATTTCGCCGAGTCCTTTAAAAACTACTGCGAGAACCCCTCGTCGCTGAAGAGTTCCAGACCCCTTACCTACAGCGCTATCCAGCAGGCCCTGAACAATATAACAGACACAAGGGTGAATACCATCATGAAAGTGTATTCCGCCGTGTGGAAATAAAACAGAATATGAGTTGAGCGCAAAAAGGATGTCACAAAATCATGAAATTCATGATGGAGTGACATCCTTTTTTGCGCGACTTATGAGAGAAAACGTAACAGTTCAGCCATGGGGCTGTACCGTTACGAGAAAACTGCGAAAGAGTACATATGCTTCCGGGCCATCCAGGTGTACACATGTCCGAGACAGATGTCGATAGGACAAGGTGAACACCGGATGGCCCGGAAGCAATGGAAATGCCTTTTTTTATTCGCCAAAATAGTACATCTTAACCGCGTAGATTTTTACCAGCCGTTCGTCGATCATCTCTTCCGTAAGTTCCTGACCGGAACTGATCTGGTTTGCCAGTGTGTCCCGGACAGTCCTAAAGTCAGCGTCTGATGCCAGCAGGATCATGTCTGCCCCGGCCAGAAGCGACTGACGGGCAGCCAGGGCCAGATCGGAAGAAAGTTCTTCTCTTATGGGGCAGGAAAGGATCAGGGATTCCCGGTAATGGTTCCTTACGTTCAAAGTGTTCCGTTCGGCTTCGGACATGGACGCGGTACTGTCAGGAAGCATAACACAGGCCGGTTCACCTGCCGCAGGCCCTGAAACCGGGCTGCTCTCTGATGCGGCGGCGGTCTCCGGGGAGGCGGCTTCTGACGATGGAGCCGTTGCTGACTCTGAGCCAGTCTGAAGGGATGAAGCTGCATCCGACTCCGAGTCAGTCTGAAGGGATGAAACCGCTTCCGGCTCTGACTCTGAACCTGTCCGGACTGGGGAAGAGGTTTCCGGCTCCGGGTCAGGCTCAGCGGGGCGGGAACCGTTCTCCGTTGGCTTGGTCTGTTCGGCTACTGACTGATACGTCCCCTGTCCCTCCTGGGAAGAAGTAGTCCGGCCGGCGTTTTCTGTTTCCAGCCCGGCGCCCGATTCGGACTGGGAAACGGCACCGGAAGAAGGCTGGGTTTTGGCTGCCGGCTCATCTGTCTCCGGAGAGGAAGCGGTGCCGGAACCGGCGCCAACGATTGTCTCCGGGGAAGTACCGGTCTCTGAGGGAGCATCGGTTTCCGTGGAAGTACCGGTCTCTGAGGGAGCATCGGTTTCCGGGGAAGTACCGGTCTCTGAGGAAGCGCCGGTCTCCGAAGAAGTATCGGTTTCGGGTGCGATGTCAACCGTGCGCAGCTTCAGATCCTCATCGGCCAGAAGCTCTGCCCGCAGGGCATCCGTTTTTCCGTTTGTATCGGTAAATTCCAGCTCCCGGATGGGATTTTCGCCTGTGTAGTCGGAGGCGGCCAGGATACTGATGCCGTTTTCCTTCAGATCCGCGTCATTTACAGGGAGAGGCTGCCAGTTCTGGTCCATCTCCAAAAGATTGCTGTCCCGCAGATCAGAGGGAAAAGCAAAGGTGAGGATGGGTACCTGGCAGGACTGCCGGCTCAGCTCATCGAAACGGCCGTGCATGGCGGCCAGGCTGGTGTCCGCCGTCCAGCCGTTGTTTCTGGCGCCCAGCAGGATACCGCCTACCGGATCCGCCTCATAGCAGTTCCGGGTCGTCTCCCCCACCTGAGTGACTGTGTCTGTCTGGACAAGGGACTGAGGCGTGACAATAAACAGCTGATTCAGCTTTTCTTCCAGAGTCATGCCGTCGATCCACTTCGCGGCGTCCTCTTCAAAGGCGCTGATCCAGGAGGCGTCCTCCGTCTCCCGGGCGGACAGGGAGGAAGCTTCCGTATCCATCTCTGTGATCTTTTCTGAAAGGCTCTCTGTCTGACCGGATTCGGCCTCCGTAACGCTCTCCCGCAAGGGCGCTTTTTGGGCTGTAACGGCCTCGGTGATGATGGCCTCGGAAACAGACGCGTCCGCGTCGTTTGTCTGGGGCTTGTTCAAAAGGCCGTGGAGCAGGAAACCTCCTGAGACGCCGGCTGCAACAAGAACCACTCCCGCACTGCAGCCGATGATGGCGCGATAATTAGGCTTCAGGCGGCGGGTCCGCTTTACGGCAGGTTCCTTCCGAACGGGATAATTTCGCTGAGTTCCCCCTTTTCGCATGATTGTTCCCCTTTCCTGGTGATATTCATAATTTTTATTATAAGCATAGCATAAAAAAAAAGCAAATTATTTTCGGCAGATAGATATTTTTTTCTATTTCATTCAATTTTCTTGAATAAACGTGAAAATATGGTACAATTAATGGGAAGTTTGTGCATAAAAATTTGGCAAAATCATGAGGGGACGAGAGATGAAACAGGGATACCGGGTACTGGCGCTTTTCCTGATCGCAGCGGAGGCCGCGGCCGGATACGGGCTGGTCAGGAATTTTCTTACTCTCCCGGTGCAGGAAGAGCGGTTTTTAAACGGAATAAGCGCCTCTTCGCTTCTGGAAACAAACAGCGGTCAGGGCGGGGAGGAGGGAACCGAAAGCGGCTGGACTCAGCCGTCGGAGGACCAGACCGCCGCGCCCCAGTCAGAGACATCCGCCCCGGAGGGGGGAGGATGGATACAGGCCGGGATTTTGGACGCCAGATCCAGCTCTCAGATTTCCCAGGAGGGAAGAGACAACTCCGCCTGGGCGGCAGTGGACGGGAACCTGACCACCTCCTGGCAGGAGGGAGCAGACGGCAGCGGCATCGGAGAGTGGGTGGAATATGACCTGGACCGCACCTATCAGATGGGAGAGATCCACCTCTGGCTGGGAAACTGGAATGACAGTCAGGACACCGACTATTTCTACGGCAACAACCGGCCCATGGATCTGCGGATCACGGTCTGGGAAGGAGAAGAGATGACGTTCGACTATACCCATACATTCGGGGACGGGAAAGCGGAAACCGGCCTGAAGGATTTCCCGGATACGGCAAGGGGCAGCCGAATCCGCTTTACGATTGAGAGCGTTTATGCCGGAGATACCTGGGACGACACCTGCATTGCGGAGATTGGCATATACGGCAGCGCCGTGTAGCGGGAAAGGCAGGAAAGAGAACGTATGAGATGGATAAAATGGATCGCCCTGGCGGTTCTTCTTCTGGCCCTGTCCCTGACGGCCGGGTGGCTGGCCGGCGTCTGGTATGACAACTGGCAGACACTGCAGGAAGACTGCAGAAGAATGGAAGCGGAGCTGGAGGCGTCCAGGGAAGAGATCAGCCGCCTGCAGGAGCAGATTTTCCTGCTGGAGCAGGAGGCGGCAGAAAAAGAAACAGAAAAAGAGACAGAAGAAGAAATGACGGATCCGGCCGGGATACCCGCCGGCACGGTGCTGGCAGAGGGGCAGGCAGCGAAAAATACGGACGCGTTTTTTCAGATCTATGAGATATCGGATGAGATTTTTGCCCGGATTTACGGGAAGTCCTACAAGGAGGACTGTACGGTTCCCCGGGAGGAACTGCGGTACCTGAAGGTGCTCCACTACAATTTTGACCATCAGGTGCAGGTGGGGGAGCTGATGGTAAACCAGGCGATTGCCCGGGACTGTCTGGAGATTTTCAGAGAGCTGTATGAGCAGGAATACGAGATTTACTCCATGTATCTGGTGGATGATTTTCAGGCGGACGATACTCTCTCCTGCGAGATGAACAACACCTCCGCTTTTAATTTCAGAAAAGTGACGGGAGGAGAGAGCCTGTCCAATCACGCTTACGGCTGCGCCATAGATATTAATCCCCAGCAGAACCCCTATGTGGAGAACGGCGTTTATTATCATGAAAACGCGGCCCCCTATATTGACCGGACGGGACCGGGAGAGCACATGATTGACCATGAAGACCTCTGCTACCGGCTGTTTGCCGAAAAAGGCTTTGCATGGGGCGGCGACTGGGAAAATCCGATAGATTACCAGCATTTTGAAAAGGATCCCCAAACGGTGGGATAAAGAGAAATTTCGGGAAAAGGGAATTGCGATTCCCCCGGCCCGGGAATATAATAAAAGGGTATCCGGCGGCGGAAAGAGACGCCGGAAACTCTGCCGGGAGTTTGTGCGTATGGAGACAAAAGAGATACCGGCCATCTACCTTCGATGGCTGAAGCAGAACACGGGACATTACCGGTACCTGACCGGCGAGGCCAGGGCACTGAAAAAGAAAATAGAAGAATGCGGCCTTTCATCTGATGAGGAAACCAAAAAGATGGAAGAGTGCTACAGGCAGTTTGTTCAGCTGTCAGAGAGAAATCCCCTTGCCGGTACGGGAGGGACCGGGAAAAAGGCCGAGATACTGGCGGAGAGCTTCCGGTACTTTTTTTATCCCAACCGGGAAGGAATCCGCGTGCCCATGGAGATCTTTCTGGAGTTTGGAGGGCTTCAGTGGGAAAAAAATGCCAGGGAACTGTATGACAGGATGGAGGCCAGCCTGGAGGACTGGGTGAGGGAGGCCGCCAGCGTCAGACAGAAGAATAAAGAAGAGTTCCAGACAGGGACAGCCCGGATCATAAGCCTTTACGGAAAGCTGCTGAATCAAAAAGCAGACAGCAGGGGCTTCTGGGTCAAGCAGGGGATTATGCTCTGCCTGCTGGCTGCGGCCCTGCTTCAGGCGCTGCTTGGCGCCGCCGCGTGGCCGGCGCTTCTGGCGGATCCGGTATCCTTGACGGCGGCGGGACTGGGAGCCGCGGTAACGGTATGGTTCCTGATCCGCTCCATCTTATGGATGGCGAGAGAACCCGGACGGGTCAGGCTGCTGCGCCAGTGGAGGCTCTGCGTGGAGCAGATGGACCGGCAGGGACATACAGACGGAAGCTTCCGGGATGCCGGACGGTTCCGAAAACTGATGAAAGCCATGATCCTGGAGCCGGAAAACCATAAAGAACCGGCGGAGGAAGAAGGGGCTGAGGCCGAGCCGGGCAGAGTGGAGGCTGCCTGGTTCCTGGAAAAAAGAAACAGGAAAATCTGCAGCACCATACGGCCCCTTCACCTGGCGGTTATGCTGCTGACCTGCTTTTGCCTGCTGCTGGCCTGTCCCCGTAAACTGATCCCGGGGGCGGAAGAACCTCTGGCAAGGCTGCGGGAGACGGTGCGCGCAGAACTGGAGCGAAGAGATCTGGACCACAGAACCGTTCCCGTTTATGAGACAGCCTCCATGGAGGAGCTGGCAGGAGAGATACAGCTGACTCTGCGGACCCTGGGGACGGACGCCATGCTGTTTACGGAGGTTGGCAGCAACACGATCCTGGGGACCTATCCGGAAGAGGATACCACCCTTTATACCAGCGGCTGCGCCTATGACTTCGGCAGCGAACTGATCTGGTACGCCGTGACGGATGACTGGGGAAGAGAGGGATTTATACGGGCCACCCAGTGCCGGGTGCATCTTGCGGATGAACTGCCGGCAGCTTCTGTGTCGGTGACAGACCGGGAGGGAAATCCCAGAGAATATGAGGATCTGGACCGAATGACAGACGGACAGGTGATGGACGCCTGCCTGTTTCAGGAGGGGGACACCATCCGGCTGGAATATGCCTCCGGCTGCCGCTTTAAGTATCTGTACCTGGTGCCGGGAGATGTAGAGACGGAGGGAACCTATGAGGATCGGGGACGGCCCCAAAAACTCCGCCTGGTGTTTGACGAGACCAGGGAGTACAGTTTTTCTGTGCCGGATGTCTATGAACCCTTCGGTATTTTTGTGAGAATACCGGATATAGCGGCTTCCACCGTGGAGATCACCCTGGAGGACGCGAAGGGGGGAGAGAGCCGGGAGGCGGCTCTTACGGAATTGAAATTATGCGGAGTACGTTTGAGATAAAGTGAAAGAGGAGGAAGAAAAAATGAAACTTGCGAGGAAAGGCATAATCTGGCTGGCAGCGCTGTTTGCCCTGCTTCTTGGCGGACTGACGGTGCTGGCGGATGACCTGGACGGTTCCAGCGGCATGGACGTGGTGATCGTCATGGATACCAGCGGATCCATGCAGAATTCCAAAGGAGGAGGCGCTGACCCGGAAGGGGTGGCCATGGAAGCGGCCAAGCTGTTTGTGGATATGATGGAATCTTCCTGCTCCAGAGTGGGCCTGGTTCCTTTCTCCGATCAGCTGGGAAACGTGGTGAACCTGACGGATATTAATTCCACCGCTGACAAGGAGGGCGTGAAAAGCGCCATATCAGCCCTGTCCTACGGGGGCGATACGGATATCGGACAGGCCATGCAGAAAGCCATGGAGATACTGAACAACGGCGGCGATGTGGGAAACCGGAAAATGATCCTGTTTTTCACAGACGGCAACATTGATTTCAGCGTGGTCCACAGAGAGGACGGCCTGGCGGAGGAAGCGGCAGCCACGTCCCGGCAGCAGGCGGATACGGCTACAGCCGACGCGGCGGCGGCAGGGATCCCCATCTATTCCATCGGCCTGAACGCGGACGGGACCCTGGATGAGGAACTGATTCAGAAGATGGCAAACGATACAGGGGGAAAACAGTACTCGGTTACGTCTGCCGGCGAGCTTCCCAATATTTTTAATGAAATTTTCGCGGATTTCGTGGAATCCAAAATTGACGGACGGGATGTGACCATCCAGAGCAGCGACCAGTATGAGACGGTGCCCTTTACCATCCCCAACGACAGTGTGATGGAGGCCAACATTGTGATGCTCTCCTCCCAGCAGCTGGACGAGGTGATCCTGCAGGATCCCTCCGGCAGCCAGGTGCCGGTGGACGGAGAGAGGCTGATCCAGAGCAACTCCGACCAGTACACCATGCTGAAGCTTCTCTCTCCCCAGGCCGGGGACTGGACGCTGCTGCTGCGGGGAGAAGCAGGATGCCAGGTACATGTGAACCTTCTGTTTAACTATAAGGTGATCCTGCAGATCGGGGTGGCGGACGACCAGAACGGGGGAGCCGCTATTACGGCTTACTTTGAGAATCAGGGGGCGCCCCTGACAGACGACGCTCTCTACGCCCAGTTTACCGCAGTGGCCAGAGTAGGCAGAAGCGACGGTACGGTTACGGAATATCCCATGACCTACGGGAACGGCGTATTTTCCAGCAATGTGGCCTTAAATCCCCAGGAGACGGTAACCATCACCGCCTTTGCGGAGAGTGATACCATGTACCGGGAGTCAGAGCCGGTTACTTTTACCTCGGCGGCTCTGCCGGAGACGATTACGACCACTCCCATGCCCACCCCCATCGTGCTGAACGGCCCGGTGGTGACGCTGACAAAAGAAAATATTGATCTGAATACCTATTTCCAGTCCAGCAAGGGCAACGCCTTAAGCTACGACGGCGGCGTTTCGCTGGATGATCCTTCCATCGCGAAGGCCCAGGTGGAGAGCGGAAGCTCCATCCTGGAACTGAAGGGAGCCAAAAAAGGAACCGCCAACCTGACGATCACCGCTACCTCACCGGAGGGTGTGACCGCCAGCCAGACCGTGGCGGTGGAAGTGAGAGGCTTTCTTCCCAATATCATTCCGATTATCATCCTGGCCGTGGTGTTGGTGGCCCTGATCGTGCTGCTGATTGTGCTGATCCTGGTGAATAAGGGAAAGAAGCTGGACGGCTATCTGTACTGGTACCTCCAGGACGACAGCTCCTTCGGCTCGGCGGATGAGACGGAATTTCCTCTGGGATTTGAGAAGAAGAAGGTGCTTATGTCCATGATCGTGACGGAGCCCTCCGTGGCCTTTGTGGATCTGAACCGGATCCTGATCCGGGGCGGCAAAAACTGTGTGATGCTTCAGAGCACGGCCAGACAGTGCGCGGTGCTGGATGCCTTCCAGAACGAAGTGAAAAAACTGCGGCTTCGGGACGGAGACAGCTTCCAGATCGTATGCCAGACCCAGGAGGGGCCCTGCACCATCTGCTGCCGGTATGAGGAGACCCAGCCCTTTATGTAGGGATAGGACTTTCGCGGCGCGGGCCGGATATCCAGGAAGGCATGGCTGCCAGGCCCGCTGGCCGCGGGAATAAATAAGAGAAAGGATACAGAAAAGTTATGGGACTGAGTGAAGAGTACAAAAAAAGGATTCAGGAATCCCTGGACGCGGAGACCGGAGGAAGGCTTCATGCCATCGCGGCCAAGGCTACGGCGGTGAAAGCCCCGGTGCTGATTATCGGCCTGGGGGGAACCGGTATGGATGCCCTGCGCATCACCAAAAAGCTGATCTATGACACGATCCAGAGCGAAAAAAAAGACGGGGAATATACGGATAAGCCCAAAAATATTGAATACCTGGGCATTGATACCGATGAGGGAGAGGAAAAGAAATCCTATCAGGGCATGTACCTGAACAAGACGGCGGGGGAGATCCAGATCTATACTATGCCCCATGTGCAGCCGGTGCTGGCCCACCCGGAGCTTCTGCCCCCCTATATCAACAGCTGGCTGAATACCAATATTGATACCCAGACGGTGATTTCCGGCGCCGGCGCCGTGCGGCAGCTGGGCCGGCTGCTGCTGATGCAGAATCTTTCCAAGGTGCAGACCATCCTGGAGTCCAAGATTAAGAAAGCCACCAGCGGCTTTGATACCAATGTTCCCATGTATGTGTTTATCCTGGCGGGCATCAGCGGCGGTACCGGAAGCGGCACCTTCCTGGATATGCCCTACCTGGTGAAAGCCGTTTCCGAGACCAACGACGGCAGACCCGTGCGGAATGTGGGCATCCTGTTTATGCCGGATGTGAACGCGGGAAAATCCGGAGTGGACAATGTAAAGCGGGAGAGCATCTACGCCAACGGCTATGCCGCCTTAAAAGAACTGGATTATCTGCAGAAGATCGAGGAGGTGGGGGATACCTTTGTCCAGACCTACGGTACCCTGCGCACCGGCATGACCGGGGAGAAGCCCATTCCTCCCTATGATATCTGCCTGCTCATGTCCAGCAGGGATGTGAACGGAACTTCCTACGGAACGGGAGATGAAAACTACGCGGAAGTGATTCACGTGGCCGCCGAAACGATCTTCAACTTTGTGCTGGGGGACGACGGCGCGGCGGACTACACCGGATTTTCCATTCAGTCCTTCTTAAGCAATGAAGTGAGCAATATTAATACATATAAGACCCAGCTGGGGAACCTGCGCCATCCTGTATCCTACCTGTACAGCATCGCGGGAGCCTCCTCCGCCAGACTGCCCATTGATGATATTATGAGCTACCTGACCTATAAGGCATTCCAGGAGGTACAGCGCTACTGGGATCTTCGTCCCCAGAACGAGGACGTGGATCAGCTCCTGGCCTTCTTCAAGCTGAGCAAGGGAGCCGTGGTAAACGGCGGCCGGGCCAGAGTGAAGTTTCCGGACACCAGCCGGGTAGATTATAAGGCGGTGAAGGAGCGGGCACCCCAGGTGATCCAGCTGTATGAGACGGCTTTTGCCGCCCAGCAGAAGGTGATCAAAGAAAACTTCAAGCTGATGCGGGAGGGACTGGAGGAACAGATCCGGGATGACAACAACCTGATCAACCAGATCTTCCTGGATCTGACGAAAGGCCCTGTTTTTGCCCAGCAGTGCCTTTACACCGCGGATCCCCAGCGGCGCAGCGTGATCACGGACCTTCGCCGGATGAACGCGGAGTTTATGGGAGAGATCCTGCAGCCGGAGCAGATGAACGTGCTGGAGGGGAACGCCAACGCGGCCCTGAATAAGATCCGCAACGGCAGCTCCATCATGGGCCATAAGAAGGAACTGCAGGAATACCTGGACGCCATGAACGCCTGGTACAACGCCAAGTTCCGGAACGAGCTTTACGGCTATGCCGCCAGCTACTGCTCCGGAGCCGCCAACACCCTGACAGAGAAAAACAATCACATTTACGATATTGTGGCGGAACTTCTGGATACCCTGGTGAAGATTTTTGACAAGTACGGCAAGATCAAGACCAATGCGGTGGAGATAAAAGGAGAGAAGGGAACTACCCTTACCTGGTCTCTGGTGGATACCCCCGCCTTTATCCGGGAGGTGGAGGCCCGGATGGAGAACAACCCGGAGTTTGCGGTGAACCTGCAGGAGGTAGTGGCCAACTTCTACCACTATCTGTTTGAGAATACGGAGCTTTGGACGGGAAACCGGAAAGAGGATGTGGTGGAAAACATCAACGGCTTTATCTACAAGCAGTTTAACAACATCCTGAATCACAGCATGGACTTCTTCCTTGCCATGATTGCCCAGTCTCAGAATAAGACGCTGAATCAGTACTGCGATGAGATTATCCAGGAGCTGCGCAAACGGGCCCAGGTCCATTTCCCCATCGACCATGCGTTCAGCACCGGCGCGGTGACCCAGCCCAGCTATTCCTTTATCTCCGTGCCCTCCAATTCGCCCCAGCTTCTGCAGGCGGCGAAAAATGTGGCGGCTACCACGGTGACAGTGGGCGGTGCGGCCAGCATCGTAAAGGGCAGCGGCATCAACGACCGGATTTTCATGATGAACTTCTTAAGCGCCACGCCCTTAAGCCTGTATGCGGACCTGAAGCATTTTTACGAGAAATATAAAACCCATCAGCAGAAGCCGGGCCTGCATCTGTATGAAAAGAACAGCTACAATGAGGTGGACTGGAAGTATCTGCCCTCCCCCTATCCGGAGACGGAGTGGGTGGCCTTTGACGATCCCACAGAGCGCCAGATCAATGACTTTTACCGGGGCGTGCTGGCAAAAGGATTGGCGTACGGCTATGTGACAGAGAATCCCATGGCGGGAACGATGACCTGCCGCTGGGGCGAACAGACAGGCTGGCAGGAGATCCTGGAGCAGTTTGGCGTAAAGCCGGATGAGAGTGCCGCCATTCCCTCCAATGAAGGAGGCAGACTGGTAAGGGCCCTGCAGGAACGGCTGGAAAATCCGGCGGCCAGATGCAGCGAGACCCTGACCCGGACGGAGATGGTGACGGATGATAACCACACGGAACTGAAGAAAGAGTATGAGGAGATTATCTTCATCCAGATGTTCAAGGTGCGCGATCGGATCAAAGAGATGGTGGAGGACCATGAGCGCTGCGCTCAGATCCTGGAGCAGATCAAATCCAGGGTGGTGGACGACAGCAGCGCCGAGAGTTTTATCCTCTGCCGGCTTTTAGGCCTGATCAGCTGCCCCAAATTTACGGATTATGTGTATGAGGACTATAAGGGGGTATATCAGCCCCTGATCAGCCTTACCGGCGCCCAGGCCAATTTCGCGGAGCACTATCTGCTGAACGCCTTTATGGGCCTGGAGGATACGGTGCGGGATCAGCTGTCTGAGAAAGCCAGAAGTCTGCTTCACGCTACAGAGGATATCGCGGGGCTCCGGGCAGATTTTGAGGACTTTACTCAGGTGAGGATCAAAGAGCCCACAGAGAGCCAGGCCTTTAAATATGGCTGGAAGGATATGGCGGATGGAGAGAAGATCCTTTCCTCCTACCAGATTTTGAAACAGTCCGCCGACAATGTGATGAATATGCTGGGGCCGTCAAAGCCCAGCGGAAGAAAGTGGTAAGATAGATGGGATTTGTAGATTATATCCGGAAAACGGAGGGAAAAGATTACAGCGGGCGAAAGAACGGCCTTGACCGGAAATGCCCTGCCGTGCTGGTGCTGTTGGGCTGCTTTTCCGGGGAGGAGACGGAAGCCCTCAAACGGGGGCTCTCCAGGTATATCAGCCTGGAGAATGCCGTGTTCTGGATGAGCAGCCGGCAGATTAGCCAGGATATATTCTGCTTATCTGCGGAGGATGGTCCGGTCTGGAGCGTGGAGGCGTATCACAGCCTCCGGCAGAAGGGACCGGAGGAGGATGTGAAGGAGGCGCTCTGCCGATTTGCCGCCGGCGTGTACAACGCCGCCCTGCGGGAAAATTTCCGGGATATAGGCTGCCTGCGGCTGAACTTCTTTATCAAACCGGACGAGGCGGACGCGGGCCTGCTGCATCCTCTGTGGAAATTCCTTCAGAAGGAGCTGGGCCGGTATTTTGACATTCAGATTCAGACGGACCTGTATCTGGTGACAGATCAGAGCGCTTTCGCCCGGAAAGCGCCGGAGCGCCAGGCTTCCAGTTTCCTGACGCTTCAGGAGGCGGACGGGATGATCAGGCGGGGAGAAGCCTCCCTGGCCTATATACTTTCCAACATGGACAGCCGGGGGAGAATCTGCTCTCCCGGCGAACCGTATGAGGCTGCGGCACTGCTGATGGTGGCTAAATGTGGGCTGCCGGAGCGGACGGACGGAGCCTCTCTGTACGATGACAGGGATTTTGGCAATGCCATCGCCAACGTGGGGGCTGTGGTGGGGCTTGAGCCCGGCGCCTTCTGTTCGGTGGGTTCCATAAGCCTGGATGTCCATGAGCAGCTGATGGTTCTGGCCGTCTGCCGCAGCGTATGGAACCGGCTGTGCCGGGTGCGGGAGAACCTGGATACGGAGCGGATCCGGGAGGACTTCGGTGCGGGAGAAAAGGATCTGGATAACCTGGCCCGGAAAGGACTGGAGCGGCTGTGGTACGGGGAGACGGAGTGGCAGAGCACCCTGCGCAGCAGAAACCAGATGGAGGAAAAACTGCTGAACCTGACCCAGGGGGAGGCAGTGGAGGTATTTTACGGGCGAAACCTGGACCTGTACCTGGAACTGAATGGAACCGGAATGACAGAAATCCAAGATCAGATCCGGGAGTGGGCCAGAGGGCTGGAAGAGCGGATTGAACAGCAGTCTTTTTCTCACCGGCTGACTGCCGTGGAGACGGAGATGGTGCTGCAGAAGCTGGAGGAGAGCCTGCAGGCCTGCCTGGAGGAGACGGAGAAGCTTTGCCAGGGAGCCCGGACAAAGCTGGAAAAATGGAAAGAGACGAAATGCCGGGGACTTTCCAGACAGAAGGTTTCCTATACGAAAGAGAGCGTTACCCTGTTTCAGCTGGCGGTGGGATACCTGCGGCTTTTATGGGAGGAGAAAAACGTCCAGGCCAGACGGCTGCGGCAAAAAGAGATGAGAGCGGCTGTCCGCGTCATCCGGGATAAGTACGGACGGTGCCGCAGGATGGCCCAGACGGCTGTCGGGGAGCTCACCGGCCATATCCGGGATATTCTGGAAGAAAACGCCCAGAGACAGGAAAAGCTGCTGTCCGTTGTCAATGTGGATGACTATTACAGCCGGATCACGGAAGAGATGCTGGAGAACAGCCGGAAATTTCAGGAGCTGTCCTTCCATCTTCTGAAACTGGCGGGAGAGGGAAAAGTGAAGGAGCAGGAGCCGGAGACGGTGTACGAACCGGTGCTTCGCTTCTGCCGGGAGGAACTGCTGGGGAATCCTGTTTTTCATCAGGAATTTCTGACGGAGATTTTCAAACGGCTGAAGGGATGGCGCAGGCCTGACGGGGTGGAACTGAAAAAGGAGGAAGACATTTCTGACTTTATTCTGCAGAACATCGAGGACTGCCGCCGCTATTTTTACCGGGGAACCGCCTCCCTGGAACAGATCCATGAGGAGATGTGCTTTTTCCTGGATACGGACAGCCCTCTGGTGAAAACAGGAGGCAGCTCCATTGCCGCCAAACTGATCTGGAACAACCGGCTGAAGCTGTTTTGCGAGACTCAGAGCCGGGAACTGCGCATCCTGTATCTGGCGGGCAATATCCGGATGGAGACCCTGCACCAGTTTGACAGCTACAAAAGAGCCTGGGAGATCTGGCAGAGCCGGACAGAGAGACAGGAGGAGGTGGCGCCGGATGAGAATGCTGATTGAAGAAGCGTCCGGGGAGAGACAGAAAGAAATCCACGGAATTTCCGGGGAGTATTCGCCGGACGGAGCAGAGCTGCTGCTTCGCTGGGACTGGCCGGAAAATGAACGGTATGACCTGTGCTTCGCTTTTGACGTGACCCAGGAGGAAGAGCGAAGGGGCATGGATTTAAAGGAGCTGCTGCGCAGCCGCAGGCCGGTGGATATTATCTCCCTTCATACCTGGCATCCCCATCGGATCCGTCTGTCGGCGGAGGCGGTGGGCGCCTGGCTGTATCCTGCCAGATTTGAGGGTGATGCCTATTATATTCTGGACCAGCAAAAAGGAAACCGTTCAGAGTATTACAGGAGAAAGGCTTCCATACGCTGGAGGGTTTTCTATGAGAGCATGGACAGGCTGCTTCGGAAAGTGCCCTGCCGCCGGGCGGTGATCCGGCTGGAGGGGATCCCTCAGGGCATGGCGGGCTGTCTGGTGTACCGGTGCGTAGGCGCCGGACGGGACGGGATCCGGTTCGGCATTGACCTGGAGTTTGCGGCCAGGGAACAGACGCTGGAGATTCTGGTGGGAAAAGGGGAGAAGGTAGTGGTGGAACTGTCGGACCCCGGCCAGAAGGAATATCTGAATCTGACAGCGGCCGGATAACAGGAGAGAAAGGATTAAAAGAGCCATGAACAGAGCAAAAGAGGCAGTGTGTCCTTACTGCTGCAAAAAATACAGTCCGTCCAATATGTGGTTCCGGCTGGAGCGCCCTCTGACAAGCGGGGAAGGGGACGGCCTGGAGCAGGATTATGTGGATGAAAAGCTGAAAGCTTACTATATGGAGTTTGAACATTATGATGAGATAGGGGCGGAGAACGCGGCCAGGATCAAGGCCGGGGGCCGGGAAGCCGTGTGTATCGACCTGGCCAACGAGGCCTCCGCGGTGACAGATCTGGATACCAGAATGCTGGATGAATACGGATTTGTGACAGAGCTGACCTACAAGGGACAGCATCTCACCAGGCGGCTGTGCCCCCACTGCCATAACGAGGCGGTGCCGGGGGCCGGCATGTACGATATGAAGATGATCGGCCTGTACGGGGACACCTTTGCAGGAAAAACCGTGTTTCTCACCGTGCTGGAAGCCCTGCTGAAGGGGGACCCCAGAATTTCCGAGTACAGCGGCAGCTTTCACGGCGGCATGGCGTTTCGGGGCAGCGATGAGGAGAAGGAAAACCACACCCGGAATTACGAACAGCTTATCGGAAATAAAACCCTGTTTGACGCCACCATGAAAGGAATGCGGGTGCCGCCCCAGAGCTTTCTGTTTAAATATAAGACAGCGGACAATGCGGGCCGCTACAAGGAGCTGCTGGTGGTGTTCTGCGACATTCCCGGAGAGGATACGGGGGCTGTGAGGGGCCTTAGGGCCAGCGGCTTTTATCTGAAGTATGTGGACGGGATCCTGGCTCTTTTAGATTCCACCAGGCTTGTCAACGTGGCTCCCTTTATGAAGGGTGAGGCGGATGCGGAGACAAACGCGGACGCTTCCGGAGGAAACGCCATGCGGGCGGTAGACGCGATTTCCACGCTGTCCGATTATCTGGCATCCACCTCCCTGGGGCAGAAGATTCCCATTCCCACGGCGGTGGTGATGACCAAGCTGGATATGCTGAAGAACATTTCCGATGTGGCGGCGGATGAGGGATACCGGAAGTTTATCAATGTGCCGGACGCCAACAGCATCCATATATCGTTTCTGAACAAAAAAGTGATCGACAACCTGAATAAGGCGGTCAAAAACCTGGTGGGCAAGCTGGGAGGGCAGCTCTACTGCAATACGGTGGATCAGTGTTTTGCCAATTATAAATATTTTGCCGTCAGCGCCCTGGGAAAGGCAACGGAAAAGGAGACGGTGTCTCTTATGGGCGGAGGCGAGACGGTGGTAAAACGGGTGAAGGAGAACCTGGAGCCTTTCCGGGTAACGGAGCCCTTCTACTGGCTGCTGGCCCAGTGGAGCTGCATTCCCTACCGGTACCGGGAAGTGTGGATGGATAAAAAGGGAAAGAAAGAGCTGGTGGAGTTCTATTACTACGCGTGGGAACAGAACGGGACGGCCAACCGGAGACTTCAGGAGATCCGGGCCAGCAAGAAGATCAAAGAGGGCAAGTGGCGGTGCATTGAGCGCGACAACGCGATTTAGGGGGAGGAACAGGGTATGATAGGGTATTATTTTTACGGACGGGATCCGGTAAAGGGGTACTGCTCCTTTAACCGGCAGTATGCCGGGCAGGATGAATCCTCCTGGCTGATCAGGATGACCGGCTACGAGATGTGTGAAAACGCGGAGGCGGGCAGGCTGCCGGAGAAGCTGTTCTACTTCCACTTTAATTCTTCCCGGGGCAGAACCGGGGTATATGGAAAAACCTCCTACAATACGCCCCAGGAGAGCCCCATGAGCGGAGAGCGGAACACAGTGTTCAGCCACCAGTACCTGTTTGAAGGGGAGGATCGGCAGAATCTGCTGAAGAGACCGGAAAAGCTGTTTGAGGCAGGACCTTTCTGTACCCGGATGGAGGATATCTACCAGCTGGGGAATACCCCCTCGGGGCAGAGAAGCTATCAGTATGCCTACGATGATTCCCGGCAGGATGTGTTCAGAGGTCCCTGCAGGGCCGAATACTGTCCGCCCGCAGAGCGGCCCGGACTGCTGGAGTATTTCGGCCTGACCGGACAGAAGCTGGCGGAATTTCTCTACGCTGCCTTTGCTCCGGGCTGGACGGCCTACATTCTGCTGCCGGAAAATCATGAGGACGCCACGTCAAAAGCCCTGGTTTTAATGAGGAGTGTGCTGGCGCTTTTCCCCAAAGCGCTGCTGGAATATACAGGCTTCCTCACCTATGCGGCGGCGGTAAATGACGGAACCCCCGCTCACTATATTCCCCAGGAGATCAAATACGTATTTCTGGCCAGAACCCAGAAGAATATTCAGACCTGCCGGAAACTGGCGGGACAGAACAAGACGGCGGTGTTCGGCCTGGAAGAACCCTCCGGCCTTGCCGTGCCGGACTGCATGAGGGAACTGATGGAGACCCTGAGCCGGTGGCTGGTGACCGATTCACTGGAAGGGGAGGGAGCCGGACTGGTGCCCCTTTTCCGGTGGGGACTGGACCGGACCATGAAGATTCTCCCCGCGCTGCGGGTTTCAGCCGCCGAGTTCGGGAGTGTGTATGAACTGTACCGGAATGTCCGGGTGGAGAACGCGGCTCCCCGGTATGCCCGCTCCGGAAGGCTGACGGAAACAAAGCTGGATCAAATAGTCCGGGAACTGTGCGGGAAGCCCCAGCACTGGAATGAGCGGCTGTATGAAGACCTGGCCATGGTGGTGGAGGCTTATCTGGAACATGAGCTGATCAGCGAGGATTTCTATCCCACGCTGCTGTATCTTTATGAAGCTCTGCCCCGGCTGGACGAGACCATAGAGACGTTTTTCTGCGGGATGATCGATGATCTGGGAAGCCTGCGCCATTATGAGAAGGCCATCCGGAACTGTCCGGATCTGCGCCAGGGCGTGCTGTCCCGGATTTATCAGACGGAAGGATGCTATCAGGCGGCCATTGACTTTGAGTTTGAAAAATTTTTGGCGGAGTGGCCCAAAGGGGCGAACCGGCAGCAGGATCTGGCGGCTGTGTGGGAACTGCTGGCCAGGCTGAAGAGCATGAACGCTGCCCTGGTTACCAGGGAGGCGGCAGCTTCCGGAACAGGCCGTTACCTGGAGCAGGTCCTTCTGGGCGGAAGAATGCGGCAGACGGTGAGCGGCATGAAGGGAGAACTGGAATTCTGTCTGGAGCAGATTCAGTCCCTGAGACTGCCCGGCGCCTACACGGCCTGGCTGGGAAAGATTTCGGATCAGTATATCCGGGAGCTGGGAGACATTGGCCTGCTGGACAATAAAGAAATTGAACTGCTGAACCTGTGGCCCGGGGAACTGAAGAGCGGACAGACCGGCGGCAGCCTGCACCGGGAGATGGCTCTGCGGGAGACCGGGGAGAGGATCCAGAAAAGCGGACTTTCCGCTGTGCGCAGAATTCTGAATGAGTACAGAAAAGAGCAGGGCGGCTTTATATCGGAGGAAGACGGAGAAAAGCTGATCGAATTTTCCTTTAAACGGGCCCAGACCTGCGCCTTTGAAAAGGGAAAGCAGGCGGAGAAGGAGAGAAGCTTTGACAGCATGGTGCTGGAACTGGCGGCGGCCTTCCCGAATCAGAGGAACCTGATTTTTGACAGAGTCATGGAGGCTCCCTTAGGAGGCGTGACCGCTTTAAGCCAGCTGGGCGGGAAACTGCAGCGGGAAAAAGGCGGAGACTGGGCCGCAACCCGGGAAGACCTGCGCAGATCCGTGCTGGAATTTTTTGAGACCCACGAAGCGGGACGGCTGGATAAAAAGGCCATGAAGCAGGAGAAGGAGTTTTTAAAACGCATCGGCATCTCCTACGAAAACTGGCGTAAGGGAGGAATGGAAGGATGAGCGAGAAAAAATTTGATGTCTCTTTGTTTTTATGCTGCCTGATGGGAGGCCTGCTGGGATTTATGGCTTCGGAAGCTCTGTACCGTCTGGTGACAGGGGGGCTGCCCCTTATTCTGCAGGCAGGAATTTATTTTGCGGTGACAGCGCTGCTGATCTGCCTGTCCGGATGGCTGTGTGAGATGGTGACGGGAAACCTGCGGGGGGCTTCCTGGTCCGGCCGTGAGATCGGGCTGGGGCTTCTGATGGCGGTGCTTTTCACCCTGGCGCTGGGGCTGGCCGGGGGCCTGTTCCAGTTTATCTACGGGCTGGGCTACCAGAACCGAACCATCAGCAATATCCAGGATTATATCGTGCTGATTGATAATTCCGGAAGTACCTATGAGACAGACCCCAATGAGGAACGGTATTCCTCGGTGGTTGCTCTGGCGGGAAACCTGGATGAGACCCACCGGATGATGGTAAAAATTTTTGAGGATGAGGTGACGGGAACCTTTCCCATGACGGAGACTACCCCTCAGATGCAGAGCCAGCTGAGCCAGTTTTTTGAACAGTATCGCAGATACGATACCATGGGAGGAACGGATATTGAGGCGGCGCTCACCAGCGCAGCCCAGGAGTATGTGCCGGAGGGAAGAAGCGCGGCGGTACTTCTGCTCTCGGACGGGGAGAGCGATGTGGATGTGAACTCTGTAGCCCAGACCTACAATGCCCTGGGGATCCCCATTTACTGCGTGGGATTTTCCGGAAACGGTTTCTCCGGAAGCCAGCTGTTGGATCTGATCGCCAATTCCACGGACGGCTATTACTGTGAGATCGACCAGCTCTCCAACCTGTCCCAGACGGTGAACCAGATGATCAGCCTGTCCAACCAGAGAAATCTGCTGGAGAGACGGCGGGCGTCAGACGTGGCCCAGATTCTGCCTATGATTCTCCGGGTAGTGTTTATCACCCTGTTAGGCGTGCTGACGGGAGTGGCGATTGCCATGACGGTGGATTCTTCCGCCCTGCTGCGGCTCCCCCTGCTGCTTCACGGCCTGTGCGGCCTGGGAGCGGGACTGATTATGGAGATAGGAACCCGGACGCCTGTGCCGGTGTGGATCCTGCGGCTTCTCCTGTGCCTTCTGCTGTCCGTCACAGCAGTATCCTTCTGGAAAACCGCTTTTGACGGAAGCTTTACCGCCAGCGGCGGCAGTTTCTATGGAAATGGAAGCATACCGGCAGCGGATCTGAAAAAGAAGAAGCAGAAGCCGGAGGACGAAAAATCTCTGCTTTAGAGCGGCCGGAAGCGGCAAGAAGGAGGAAGCGGAATGAACGAGCGAAAATGGGATACAGTCTGGTGCTGTTTTATCATCGGTCTGCTTCTGATGATGATCGGCGCGCTGCTGATCCGGTAAGGAGGAGCTATGCGGTGTAAGCGATGCGGGGCGGACCTGGCGGGTGCCGAAAGGTGCTGTCCCAAATGCGGATGGGTATATGAAAAGAAGGGCGGCCGGGGAACGGATGGGTTCCTCTGCCTGCTGCTGCTTCTGACCGGAACGGCGGTGATGGCGGCGGTCCGGTATATACTCTGAACAGACTCCGAATGTGACAAAAGAGAGCAGCGGGAGGGATGGGAATGAGATGTCCCACGTGTGGGTACGAAAATGAGAAGGGGGCCAATTTCTGCGAACAGTGCGGAGGCCCTTTGGGAGTAAAGAAAAAAGGGAAAAAAGGAGGAGGGGGAGCCGGCATCTGGATTGTGGTATCTCTGGCCGTTTTGCTGGCTGCGGCCGGCGTGACAGTGGCGGTGATGCTGTTTCTTGGGATCGGGCCCTTTAAGCTGAACTCCTCCGGAACAGATCAGGGTGATGATCCCCAGCCCCAGACCTGGCAGACGGAAACCCAGCTGCAGCCGGATACCGGGGAGAGCGAGACGCAGACGGGCTCGGGACTGGTGATGATCGATATTGACGGGGTGACAAACCAGCAGTGCACGGTGGAGGGAACGATAGGGGCTGAGAGCGGCGGGAATTATCCGCTGCAGCTGCAGCCTCTGAAAACCGTGTACGCCTATGATGAGGGAGGAGCAAAGGAAACTCTCACCAATGTGGCCAGCCTCTATGTGGTGCCGGGGCAGGCGGTGGCCAGCGATAAACTGTCCCTGTGCGCGGGGATTGAGGTGCAGGTGACGGGCAGTCTGCAGATCCGGGGAGACCGGGTCTATCTGATTCCATCCTCTATTGTCCGGTCGGACGGACAGCCCATTGAGCCGGCGCCTCCTGTGGAAGAACAGATTCACCGTTATGAGCTGGTGGTATCTGACTGTACCTGGGAGGAAGCCTTTTCCCGGGCTGCTGCCGCCGGCGGTTATCTGGTCCGCATTAATACCCAGGAGGAGTATGAGACCATATTGAGCCAGATACAGGCGGAAAACCGTACGGAGATTCAGTTTTTTATCGGCGGCAGAAGAGCCCCCGCCTCCTCAGATCCCTACGGCTATTACTGGGCGGAGGCCTCTGGGCAGCTGCAGGGAGAGCGGCTGAATAACCCGGATTCCTGGTGCGCCGGCCTTTGGATGCGGGGAGAGCCCAGCTATATGGACGGGAACAGCCAGGAATGCTATATGAATTTGTACTTTTTCAAAGATGAAAACAGATGGGTCTGGAATGACGTGCCAAACGATACCATCGCTGTGGTGCCTTCCTACTCCGGAAAAGTGGGCTATATAGTTGAATATGAGTAACAGTTCAGCCATGGGACTGTACGTGAGAGAAAATCATGCTTGCATGATTTTTCGAGCGGGCAGTCCCATGAGCTGAGCGCCCGTATATGAGGAAAACAGCGGCGCAGCCGCAGTAAGCACATTAGTGCGGTTTTCCGAATGGCGCGGGCTGAACTGTTACGAATATGAGAATTAGAGAGAATTAGATGTCGGATTTTCATTGACACTAAAATCTAAAATTGTTATAATGTAACCGTTAAATTTTTATAAACTTTACTATACGGAGGAAAGAGATATGGGTGTTGCTTCACTTGTGTTAGGTATTGTCTCAATCGTATTCGTAGTATTTACCGGAGGCGTGGCAAGCCCGGTAGCTGCGGTGCTGGGCATTGTGGGTATCGTGCTGGGAGGACTTGCCAGAAGAGATAATCCTACCGGTATCGCTACAGCCGGTCTGGTATGCTCCATCATCGGCGCAGTGCTGGGTCTGATTGCGGTAATCACCTGCTACGGATGTATTGGATGCGCCGGCGGACTGGCTTCCATGGGCTATTAATAGACGGAAAAGAAAGACGGAATATGAGAGTAAGAGAAAAGATGAGGAATTCCCTCATCTTTTCTTGTGTCACAGGAAATCCTTCCGGGATTCCCATGGCATATAAACAGTGGAAGGAGAAAAAATGGGACTTGGTTTTTACATCGGGGACAGGCTGATTCCCTACTACGGATTTTTCATTGCCCTGGGAGTGGTGGCGGCAGGAGCGGTGGGCTGCCTGCAGGTAAAGCTGTTCCGGAAAGACTGCAATGATTTTTTTATTCTGGCCGGCATGGTAGGACTGGGGGGTATAATCGGCGCGAAGCTTCTGTATCTGGCGGTATCCTGGGAACAGATAGATGTTTCTTCGCTGACAAATCCGGAAACTCTTTCCGGCATTTTAAACGGCGGCTTTGTATTTTACGGGGGTGTGGCGGGAGGACTGCTGGCTGCCGCGGCCTGCAAAAAATGGCTCCGGGTGGATACCTGGGCTTACGCCGCGGTCTGCATTCCCTGCATCCCTATCGCCCATGCCTTTGGACGGTTCGGCTGCAGCGCTGTGGGATGCTGCTACGGGATGCCCTATGAGGGGCCGGGTCATATTGTCTATACCCACTCTCTTTTTGCTCCCAATAACCAGCCCCTCTTTCCCGTGCAGGCAGTAGAGGCGGTGGGAGAGCTGGGGATCGCAGCTTTTCTTCTGTTCTATATAGACACCCGAAAAGGGCGGAAAAATGACAGCCTGTGGCTTTATTTTACCCTGTATGCGATTCTGCGTTTTGTCCTGGAATATGCTCGATATGATTTTCAGGAAAGAGGAGGATGGGGCCCCTTCTCCACTTCACAGTGGATCAGCCTGGGGATTCTGGCGGCTGCCGGAATCCGCCAGGCTGCGGGACGGTTGAGAAAAGGTCACTGATCCAGCTGGTAGGTTCCCATCTGTTCTTCGATTTTGCTTAAGAAAGCGCTGTTGACTTTTTCGTATTCGTTGAATACCTGATTCACGGTGCTCTCCGAGAAGCTGTTGACGTCAATGGTGCCGCTGTACCAGTCCATGCCGCCAAAGTAGCTGGACAGCTCCGCAGAGAGGAATTTCCGGTGATGCCGGGCGTAGATCTCATTCTTTGCGTAGCAGATTCCCTTCAGGCTCAGATGGGAGATGTCCGCCTCTGTCAGATACTTGCTGTTTGAAGCCTCCAGAATATAGCCGGTCTGGCTGGCAACCGGCTGCCCGTCGGCAAACAGACTGCCGTCCAGCGTGTATCTGGCGGCCTGTGTCTGAGGCAGGGTTTGCGGCTGTGTCTGGGGCTGCGTCTGAGGCTGGGTTTGGGGCTGCGTCTGAGGCTGGGTTTGGGGCTGCGTCTGAGGCTGGGTTTGGGGCTGCGTCTGAGACTGTGTCTGAGGCTGAACCTGAGGCTGCGTCTCGCTGAGGCCCGATACGGCTCCGGAGGCAGTCTCTTCCTCTGTGAGCACGGTAATACTTCCGGAGCCCGCCGTCATACTCTCATTCTGAATAGCCTGGCTGCTCTGGCTGTCGGGAGATTTTCGCATAAACAGCCAGATGGTGATGGCAAGCGCTGCCAGAATCAGCACAATGGATGAAATAATGATGATAATGACAGCGGCGGAGCTTCCCTTTTTTTCAGGCTGGCGGGGAAGCGGGCTGCCGCAGGTATTGCAGAATGCGGTGCCGGGTTCGTTTTCTGTGCCGCAGACAGGGCATACAGAGGGGGCAGAGCCTCCGGGTCCGGAATGAGACTTCCCGGACTCTTTTTTTTGTCTGGGAGGTCTGGGTTCTTTGGCAGGCCTGGGCTGCCGCTGTTTTTTTTCTTTCGCTTTTGTTTCTTTTCCGCTCTGAGGGCTCAGCTTCTGTCCGCAGTTTTCGCAGAAAGCGGCGCCCCTTTCATTTTCATATCCGCAGAATTGGCATTTCATAATCTGCCGCCTCACTTTCCAAATTTATGATTACAGTTTTTTCCCGCAGCCGGAGCAGAACTTGGCTCCCGGTTTCAGAGGTCGCCCGCAGTCCGGACAGCAGTCCGGCATCTGGAGCGGGGGAGAAACAGGATCTTCAGCAGGTCCTTCCGGCATGGGAGGAACGGGGCGGGGCCAGGGTTCCTGCTCCGGAAAGGAAGGCTCCTGACCGGCAGGGGAGGGAGCCGAAGACTCCTGCTGCCTGGCGCCGGCAGCCTCGGCAGCCAGAACCGGAGCACCGCAGGAGGTACAGAACATAAGTCCTTCCCGCAGAATACTTCCGCAGACGCCGCAGCGCTTTGCGTTATCCTCCTGGATGGGGGCTTCATCGACTCTCTTTCCGCAGCTTCCGCAGTAAGCGGTTCCCGCCGGTATCTGGGCTCCGCAGTGGGGACACTGGCGGAGACCCTTGAGCACCCGGATTTTTTCCCGTAGATCCGCGATTTTCTGATAGCATTCACCGGCTTCCTTTACATAGTCTGCCAGAGCCGGCTCACAGTCCTCCGGACCGTGGAGGGAAAGATACAGTTTTCCCAATTCCTGGCAGATCGTTTTAATTTTCTTTTCCTGTTCGCTGACCAGGCTGTTCAGCCGGGCGGATTCAGCCGCGTCCTTTGTCCGCTGGCCCACATTTCCCAGTCTTTTCCCCATTTCATCAAAAATATCCATAGTACAATCTCCTTTATCTGTCTGAATTTCCGTCATCTGAAAGGGACAGCTTCACTTTCAGGATACGGCGGAGGGATTCATCGATTCGCTGTTCCGTGAGACGTCCCTGCCTTACGGCTTCCAGCACCCCCTCGTAGGCGCTGTGGAAATCAGAAGGCATCAGGATCAGATCCACGCCTGCCTCCAGCGCCATGACGGCTGCCTGGGAGGCGGAATAATTCTGCGCGATGGCTCCCATATTCATGGCGTCGGTGATGACGATGCCCTCATGCCCCAGATCCTCCCGCAGGATACGGGATATGACAAGAGGCGACAGGGAAGCCGGGGTATCATCTCCTGTGACGGCGGGAAGGGAAATATGGCCCACCATGATAAAATCCACATCCTGCAAAATTCCCTCCCGGAAAGGAATCAGATCACAGTTTTTAAGTTCTTCCAGGGTTTTATTGTTGCTGGCATAGCCGGCATGGGTATCCCCGGAGGTGGAACCGTGGCCGGGAAAGTGCTTCAGGGTTCCGTATACGCCCTGGGATTCCAGTCCTTCCAGAAACGCCAGAGACATCCGGGCCACCAGCCGGGGATCGCTGCCAAAAGAGCGCCGGCGCACCACCTGGTTATCCGGATTGTCAAGCACATCCGCTACAGGGGCAAAATCCAGATTAAATCCCAGATCCCGCAGATAGGCGCCCATAACGCGGCCGGTTTCCCGGGCCTCCTCCGGGTCGCCCCGGCTGCCCAGATCCGCCATATCCCCAATGTAGGGCACGTCAAAATTTTTTCCGCTGATCCGGGTTACGGTGCCTCCTTCTTCATCCACGCTGATAAACATGGGAAGGCCGGTCCGCTCCATGCTCCATGCCTGGACCTGGCGGATCATGTCTTTTACCTGTCCCTCCTCCTGAAGGTTGGGTTCCATGTAAATGAACCCGGCTACCGGATAGCGGAAGATGGCGTTTTGGGTGGCCTCCCCCGCAGCGGTGACCGCATCGGCTCCGGTGATCGCCTCAGGCTGCACAATAAAGAGCTGGGCCGCTTTTTCTTCCAGACTCATGCCTGACAGGATTTCCTCCACACGCCGGTCCGTATCGGAAAGGGAGTCTCTTTCTGTTTCCGTTTCAGGCGCCTGGGAGACGGTTTCCGTTAGGGACTCTGTCTCGGTCAGCAAAGGTTCTGTTTCCTCACCGGTTTCAGGCAGGGAAGCTTTTTCGGAAAACGCCTCGGTGGTGGCGGACCGGGAGAGGGTTCCTGCTGCCTGTTTTCGCTGACTGTGCAGAACCAGGCAGATATAAAGTATAATGATAAGCAGAACTTCCGCTCCGCAGATGATCCACAGCAGTTTATGTTTCATAGCCTAACTGTTTATGGTAGCCAGGATGGCGCCCAGAATGGCCCCGGTGAGAGCCAGCAGATACAGGATAAAGCCAAATCCCACAGAAGCAATCCCCAGGGAGGCCATGCAGAATATAGCTACCAGAGCACACAGCAGCAGACTGGTAAGTCCTATGATGCCCACACCGATGAAAGAAAGCTTGGGAAGCCCTACCAGCAGGAAGAGCACAAGAGCCGCCGCGGCGATCAGCTGTACCACCAGCATGCCGATCCCCATCCCAATGCCGATGCCGCCCTGCATCATCAGCATCCGCGCCAGATTAAAGTAGCTGAAGGTTCTTGGCATACCGCTTATATACATGCTGCTGCCCAGAAGTTCCCGGTAGAGCTGTTCCAGATTTCCTGTGGAAATCAGAGGAAGAAACAGAGACAGCAGCATGAGGGCGGCGGAGCCTACGCCGGTCCAGATGCCGATCAGCGCCTGGCCGGGGTTGGAGGTATGGCCTGCCCTTTTTTTCTGTCCGACTGCGCCGGCACCGCCTCCGTAGCCGTCTAACCCGTCTCCGGCACCCAATCCGGGATCCAGAGGATCTGAAAGATCAAACCCCGGAACAGAGCCATCCGGGAAGCCGGAAGAACCGGGGGTTTTCTTTCTGGCTGCTCCGCCCTTGGCGGCAGGAACCGGTTTTCCGCATTTGCCGCAGAAACTGTCGCCGGGAAGTATTTCATTTCCACACCTGTTGCAATACATAATTTTCTCCTTTCCTTGGCGGGACTGCCGGAGGCTGTTCCGTCAACCTGCGTTACAGAAATTTTATCATTTTTTTTGCGCTGCGTAAAGAACCGCAGAAGGGAGAAAAAGCGAAAAAAGTCGCAGAAAATCGAGTTTAAAAAATTGACAAACCGGGTGTTTTGCGGTATATTTAAGAAAAATTACAAAAAAATTACAAACCAATTACACGAATGTAAAGGAGACACAGTGAAGATTTTGCGGAAACTCATGCGGCCGGCCCTGTTTATGATAGCGGCGGCGGCTCTGGTACTACTGCCGGCACGGCAGTCTCAGGCAGCTGTAAACATGATTGCCCAGGCGAAGGAAAACAAGGTGTCCACCGGGAAATTTGTGAAAAACTCGAAAGGGATCCGCTATCGCTACAAGAATGGAAAGTACGCGAAAAACAAGTGGCATTCCATCGGCGGGAAGATTTATTATTTCAACTCCAAGGGCTACGCCGAAACCGGCTGGTTTGAGTATAAGAAAAACACCTACTACGCCAACAGTTCCGGGGTGGTAAGCGCCGGCAAATGGGTGACGAAAAACAAGAAGAAGTATTATATGAAAAGCAACGGGATCCGTGCTGAGAAGGAGTGGGTAAAGAAAGACGGAAAATACTACTACTTTGACGGCAAGGGCGTGATGGCTTCCAAATGCCAGGTGACAAGCGGCGGGAAGCATTATTACGTGGGGCCTGACGGAGCCCGGAAGTCCAACTGCTGGGTGGTGCAGAAGGGCAAACGGTATTACTTCGGGAAAAACGGCGTCCGCTATGAAAATAAATGGGTGCGGGCAAACGGAAAGTATTATTACCTGGGGAAAAACGGGGTGATGGCTGTCAGCAAATGGGTAGGAAACTACTATGTGGGCAGCGACGGTGCCAGAAAGACCAACTGCGTGGTGGACGGCTACAGGCTGGATTCCACGGGAAAACGGACCAAGATCACCAAGTTCTCCGGCAAGTATCTGATTGTGGGAGACTCCAGAGTGGTGGGGATGGACAGCGCCGTATCCGATTCCAAGACAAAATTCATCGGCAAGGTATTTATGGGATACAGCTGGCTGAAATCGACGGCGGGACCCCAGGTGGAGAGCTACTTGGCGGGGAACCCCAAACTGACGGTGGTGTTCGCCTTCGGCGTCAATGACCTGGGAAATGTAAACAGCTATATCAGCTATTATAAATCCCTGCAGAAGAAATATCCCAAGGCCAAATTTTATTATCTGTCCGTAAATCCGGTTAATGAGGGTACGGCAGCGGCCTATGGCTACCAGGTGAAAAATTCCCAGATTAAAACATTCAACAAGAAGCTGAAGAGCGCCTTTGGAGGCAAATATCTCAACAGCTATTCCTACCTGACCAAGAACGGTTTCTCCACAGCGGACGGCGTGCATTACACGGCGGCCACCTATCAGAAACTGTACAAATTCATTAAGAGCAAGATTCAGTAAATGTAAGGGAAGGTTGCAAAAAGATTCTATTGCATCCGGTACATCCGGTGTTCACCTTGTCCTATCGACATCTGTCCGCAGCAAGCGGAATATTCCGCCTGCTGCGGGACATCTGTCTCGGACATGTGTACACCTGGATGTACCGGATGCATATGTGCTCTTTTTTGCAGCTTTCCCTTTTTTCATCAGGCTCATTCAGCCCTTTAAATCGTCCCGGGTATGCCGGCTCAGCCAGGAGTTGTGGTAGCGGCCGTCGAAGGTCACCTCTTCTCCGAACCATTCCGGCGGGCAGAAGGCCCGGGCCGTTTTCTCATCGGGAAACTCCACCTCGGCTATGACCAGTCCTTCCCAGGAGCCGGAAAACAGATCCAATTCAATGGACAGGCCCTCCCAGGGAGCTTCCAGGGGGATCACATACCGGCGCTTGGCGATGACGGTGCCGTCGGCCTTTGGAAGCAGATGTTCGTAGGCCTCCCGGGTCAGAGGGAGATTGTACTCCTCCCGGGACATGAGCCCGGCGCCTTTGTAGGTCATGTAATAGTCATCGTCCTGCCGGCGGACGCGGATCACCGGCTCCACGCAGAGATAGGCCTGTTCAATCAGGCGGGAGGGGAAGTCCTCCAGCCGGTCAGGCAGGTTTTTGACGAAAAATTTTCTCTCGATTTCCATAATGAAACCATCTCCTTTCCCTGTCAGGAATACGCAGGACAAACATACCACAGTTTCGGGAAAAAGAACAGGGATTTGACGGATTTTCTATGGAAAATCCCGCGGATATCTGGTAAAATAGCCCTGGAAAAACAGAAAAATTCTGATTAGGAAAACAGGAGGCAGGACGATGGAAAAGGTATATGTGTTTCTGGCAGACGGCTTTGAGGAAATCGAGGGACTGACCGTGGTGGATATTCTGCGCCGCGGAGAGGTGGAGACTGTGACAGTGTCCGTAACAGGAAACCGGCTGGTGCAGGGAAGCCATGGCATCCCGGTGACGGCGGACTGCCTGTTTGAAGATCAGGATCTTGGGGACGGCACGGTGTATGTGCTGCCCGGCGGAATGCCCGGTACCCTGCATCTGGGAGAACACCGGGAACTGGCAGGGCTTTTGGCGGAGGCGAAGGCAAAAGGCGCCTGGCTGGCAGCCATTTGCGCCGCGCCCAGCGTGCTGGGAGGACTGGGACTGCTGGAGGGCGAGACGGCGGCGTGCTACCCCGGCTTTGAGGAGAAGCTTGCCGGCGCCCGGGTCACCTTTCATCCGGTGGAGGTATCCGGCCATGTGATTACCAGCAGAGGCATGGGAACGGCCATCCCCTTTGCCCTGAAAATTCTGGAGCAGCTGAAAGGGAAAGAGACAGCCGACAGCATCGGCAGAGGGATCATCTGGGAAGCGCCCGGAAAATAAAATTTCTACTAGCCTTTTTAAAAAGGCTGTGCTATACTAGTAAAATGACTGTAAGTATGGGATACTTTATCCGGCCGGCCGCAAGACCGGTCTGGTTTAACGTAAATGAAGGAGGAAATTTGATAAAATGAGTTTACAGTTGGAAAAATTGGAAAAGAACATGGCCAAACTGACCATTGAGGTGCCGGCAGAAGAGTTTGAAAAAGCGATCCAGGAGGCATATCAGAAGGATAAGAACCGGATCACCCTTCCCGGCTTCCGTAAGGGAAAAGCGCCCCGGAAGATGATTGAGAAGATGTACGGCGCCGGCGTTTTCTATGAGGATGCGGCCAATATTCTGATTCCCAGAGCCTATGATGAGGCGCTGAAGGAGTGCGAGGAGACCATCGTGTCCCGTCCCACCATTGACATTACCCAGATCGAGGCCGGAAAGCCCTTTATCTTTACCGCTGAGGTGGCTCTGAAACCGGAGGTGACCCTGGGCGAGTACAAGGGAGTGGAAGTTCCCAAAACCGAGATCCAGGTGACCGACGAGGAGATCCAGGCCGAGGTGGATAAGGAGAGAGAGAACAACTCCAGAACCATCGACGTGGATGACAGAGGCGTAGAAAAGGGAGACCTGATCAAGCTGGACTTTGACGGTTCCGTGGACGGCGTTCCCTTCCAGGGCGGCAAGGCGGAGGATTATCCCCTGACGGTAGGTTCCGGCAGCTTTATTCCCGGCTTTGAGGATCAGCTGATCGGCGCCAAGATCGGCGAGGAGATGGAAGTGAAGGTGACTTTCCCCGAGGATTACCACGCGGAGGATCTGAAGGGCAAGGAGGCTGTATTTAAATGCACCGTAAAGGCGATCCAGGTGAAGGAACTGCCGGAGGCTGACGATGAGTTCGCCAAGGATGTGTCCGAGTTTGACACCATGGCGGAGTACAGAGAGGATATTAAGAAGAACCTGACAGAGAAGAAGGAAGCGGCGGCCAAGAGAGAGAAAGAGACGGCTGCGGTAGCCAAGGCGGTGGAGAATGCTCAGATGGAGATTCCGGATGCCATGGTGGATGAGCAGGTGAGACGGATGGCGGATGATTTCACCAGACGGATGGAATCCCAGGGTATCACCATGCAGCAGTATATGCAGTTTACCGGCATGGACGCGGATAAGCTGCTGGAGCAGATGAAGCCGGAAGCGCTGAAGAGAATTCAGAACAGCCTGGTTCTGGAGGCGGTTGCCAAGGCCGAGAACATCGAGATCAGCGACGAGCGTCTGGACGAGGAGATCGCCAAGATGGCCGAGAGCTACAAGATGGAAGCTGATAAGCTGAAAGAGCTGATGGGCGATTACGAGAAAGAGCAGATGAAGAATGACCTGGCGATCCAGGCGGCGGTGGATCTGGTAAGAGACTCCGCGAAAGAGGTTTAAGAGCCACGCTGCGGCGGTGTGTGGGACTGTCTGCGGGCGGACATGAACATAACAGGAGGAGACAAGATGAGTTTAGTACCTTATGTCATTGAGCAGACCAGCAGAGGAGAGCGCTCCTATGATATTTATTCCAGGCTGCTGAAGGATAGGATTATCTTTCTGGGCGAAGAGGTAAATGACGTGAGTGCCAACCTGATCGTTGCGCAGCTGCTGTTTCTGGAGTCAGAGGATCCCAATAAGGATATAAACCTTTATATCAACAGTCCGGGAGGTTCGGTATCTGCCGGCTGGGCGATCTATGACACCATGCACTATATTAAATGTGATGTTTCCACGACCTGCATCGGCATGGCGGCCAGCATGGGCGCATTCCTGCTGGCGGGCGGAACAAAGGGAAAGCGGTTTGCCCTTCCCAATGCGGAAGTGATGATTCATCAGCCTTCCGGCGGAGCCCAGGGGCAGGCGTCCGATATCAAGATTGTGGCGGATAAGATTCTGGAGACCAGAAGAAAGCTGAATCAGTATCTGGCGGAGAATACGGGACAGCCTCTGAGCGTGATTGAGGCGGATACGGAAAGAGACCACTGGATGAGCGCCGAGGAGGCCAAGGCCTATGGCCTGATCGACGAGGTCGTGACCAGAAGATAAAAGCACAGGGGCGGGGCTGTTGCAAAATAAATATTTTGCGGCAGCCCTTCTTTGGCAGGAACAGGCTTTTTAAGTTCAATATAAAGAGGTGGAGAAAATGCCGGGAAAAATCGGAGATAAAATCAGATGCTCTTTTTGCAACAAGACGGAAGACCAGGTCAGAAAGCTGATTGCGGGACCAGGAGGCGTTTATATCTGCGATGAATGTATCGATATCTGTTCGGAGATCATCGAGGAGGAACTGGACGACGCCTATGAGGAAGAGGAGGAGACCAGCATTAACCTGCTGAAGCCCGCTCAGATCAAGGCGTTTCTGGATGAGTATGTGATCGGCCAGGACGACGCGAAAAAGAGCCTCTCCGTGGCAGTATATAATCATTATAAAAGAATTCTTTCCGGTGAAAAGGACCGGAAGGACGATGTGGAGGTACAGAAAAGCAATATCCTGATGCTGGGACCCACCGGTTCAGGAAAGACCTTTCTGGCCCAGACGCTGGCCAAGATTCTGAATGTGCCCTTTGCCATCGCGGACGCTACGTCCCTGACGGAGGCGGGTTATGTGGGAGAGGATGTGGAGAACATTCTCCTGAAGATCATCCAGGCCGCGGACTATGACATTAAGCGTGCCGAGCACGGCATTATCTATATAGACGAGATTGACAAGATTACCAGAAAATCTGAAAATGTTTCCATTACCCGGGATGTATCCGGCGAGGGCGTGCAGCAGGCCCTGCTGAAAATCCTGGAGGGAACGGTGGCTTCCGTGCCGCCCCAGGGCGGACGCAAGCATCCCCATCAGGAACTGCTGCAGATTGACACAACCAATATTCTGTTTATCTGCGGCGGCGCGTTTGAGGGACTGGATAAGATCATCGAGCGCCGGGTGGATACCCGCTCCATGGGATTTATGGCTGAGATTACCAGCAAGCGGGAGACAAATGTGGGAGAACTGCTGCGGCAGGTGCTGCCCCAGGACTTTATCAAATACGGCATGATTCCGGAGTTTATCGGCCGTGTGCCGGTGGTGGTTTCCCTGGATGAGCTGGACCGGACAGCCCTGATCCGGATTCTGAAGGAGCCCAAGAATGCCATTATCCGCCAGTACCAGAAGCTTTTTGAGCTGGACGGGGTGGATCTGCAGTTTGATGAGGCGGCAGTGGAAGAGATTGCGGACCGGACCATCGAGAGGAAAACCGGAGCCAGAGGACTGCGGGCCATTATCGAAAAATCCATGCGGGATCTGATGTTTACCATCCCTTCCGATGAGACGATCCGGGGATGCCTGGTAACGAAAGATGTGATTGACGGAACCGGAGAGCCGGTTCTGGACCACGGTGAAGACAAAGCCGTTCAGGACAAGCAGGACGGCCAGGACATGATAGAAGAGACAGCGTAAAATATATGAGTGAAACGATAAAAAATATGCCGGCCATCGCGCTGCGGGGGATGACGGTTCTGCCCTCCATGATTGTTCATTTTGACATCAGCAGGCCCAAATCCGTTAAAGCCCTGGAGACAGCCATGATGGCGGATCAGAAAATCTACCTGATTACGCAGCAGAATCCGGATGTGGCAGAGCCCGGTTTCGGGGATCTGTACCGGGTGGGAACTGTGGCGGTGATTAAAAATCTGGCCAAGCTTCCCAAAGATATTATCCGGGTGATGGTGGAAGGCCTGGAGCGGGCGGAGCTGGTGGATCTGGATGAGGACGGCGGCTATCTGAAAGCGGAGGTGGCCGTATATCCCCGCCGTGACCAGGCGGCCATCCGGGAAGTGGACGCAGTGGCCATGACCCGGGCGCTGCGGGATATTTTCGCGGCCTACTGCGCGGAAAATCCCAAGGTAGGGAAAGAACTGACCAGACAGATACTGGAGATCCACGACCTGGAAAAACTGGTGGATCAGATTGCCATCAATCTGCCTCTGTACTATGAGGACAAGCAGAGGATCCTGGAAGCGGTGGATCTGGGGAGCCGCTATGAAACCGTGTGCGAAATCATCGGCAACGAGCTGGAGATCATGCGGATTAAGAATGATATCCAGAAGCGGGTGAAGGAGCGGATTGACAAAAACCAGAAGGAATATATCCTCCGGGAGCAGATGAAGGTGATCCAGGAAGAGCTGGGGGACAGTTCGCCGCTGACCGACGCGGATCACTACCGGCAGCAGCTGAAGGAGATTACGGCTTCCCGGGAGATAAAAGAAAAGATTGAAAAAGAAATTGACCGGTTCCGGGGCATGATGAATAATTCCGCGGAGAGTTCGATACTGCGGGGGTATATCGAAACGCTTCTGGAGCTTCCCTGGGATAAGATGTCCCGGGACAATACGGACCTGAAAAACGCGAGAAAAGTGCTGGATGAGGACCATTACGGCCTGGAGAAGGTGAAGGAGAGGGTGCTGGAGTTTCTGGCGGTGCGTTCCCTGACGGAGAAGGGGGACAGCCCCATCCTGTGCCTGGTGGGACCGCCGGGAACGGGAAAAACTTCGATTGCCCGCTCTGTGGCCCGGGCCCTGAACAAAGAGTATGTGCGGATCTGCCTGGGAGGCGTCCGGGATGAAGCGGAGATCAGAGGACACAGAAGAACCTATATCGGCGCCATGCCCGGAAGAATCGTAAACGGCCTGCGGCAGGCGGGAGTGAAAAACCCGCTGATGCTGCTGGATGAGATAGACAAGGTGAGCAGCGATTACAAGGGGGATACCTCCTCAGCGCTGCTGGAGGTGCTGGATTCGGAGCAGAATTACAAGTTCCGGGACCACTATGTGGAGCTTCCGGTGGATCTGTCCCAGGTTCTCTTTATCGCCACGGCCAATGACCTGCATACGATCCCCAGGCCTCTGCTGGATCGGATGGAAGTCATTGAGGTGAGCAGTTATACGGAAAATGAGAAGCTGCATATTGCCAGGGAGCATCTGCTGAAAAAGCAGAGAGAGCACCATGGCCTGAAGGATGAACAGCTTTCTGTCACAAAGGGAGCCATGGAGCGGATCATTTCCGGCTATACCCGGGAAGCGGGGGTGCGCCAGCTGGAGCGCCGGCTGGGAGAGATCTGCCGCAAGACAGCCAGAGAGATCCTGGAGGACGGGAAAACGGCTGTGAAGGTAAAGACGGGAAATCTGGAAGCGTACCTGGGCAGAGAAAAGTATACCGTGCACCGGATGAATGACCGGGACGAGATAGGCATTGTGCGGGGGCTGGCCTGGACCAGTGTGGGCGGAGACACCCTGCAGATTGAGGTGAATTTGATGCCCGGCAAGGGCGAGTTTCTGCTGACCGGTCAGCTGGGAGATGTGATGAAGGAATCTGCCCAGGCAGGCATCAGCTATATCCGTTCTGTCAGCGGACAGTATGGGATTCCGGAAGACTTTTTCCAGAAACACGATATTCATATCCACATTCCGGAGGGAGCGGTGCCCAAGGACGGCCCTTCCGCCGGCATTACCATGGCCACGGCCATGCTCTCCGCCGTCACGGGAAAACCGGTGCGGGCGGATGTGGCCATGACCGGGGAGATTACCCTGCGGGGCCGGGTGCTTCCCATCGGAGGGCTGAAGGAAAAGCTGCTGGCGGCAAAGACGGCAGGCATGTCGGCGGTGATCGTACCGGCAGAAAACCGGCCTGATGTGGAGGAACTTTCAGAAGAGATTACAGGCGGACTGAAGATCCTGTACGCCAGAACCATGGAAGATGTGGTAAAGGCGGCGTTTGCCTGAGAGAAAGGGAGAAAAAAATGGTAATTAAGCAGGCGGAACTGGAGACGGTATGCGGCATCACCAGCAAGCTCCCGGCGAACACCCAGATGGAGGTGGCTTTTGCCGGAAAATCCAATGTGGGGAAATCTTCCCTGATCAACGGGCTGCTGAACCGGAAGAGCCTGGCCAGAACCAGCTCCCAGCCGGGAAAAACCCAGACCATTAATTTTTACCATATCAATAACGAGCTGTATCTGGTGGATCTGCCGGGATACGGATACGCAAAGGTATCGGTGGAGGCCAAGCAGCAGTGGGGGAAGCTGATCGAGCGCTACCTTCACGGCTCCGGCCAGCTGCGGGCTGTATTTCTGCTGGTAGACATCCGGCATGCCCCCGGAGAAAACGATAAGATGATGTACGACTGGATCTGCCATAACGGATTTGATCCCATCATCATTGCCACCAAACTGGATAAGATCAAGCGCAGTCAGGTACCAAAGCAGATCAAACTGATCCGGGACACCCTGCAGGTAAAGCCGGGGACCATGGTGCTTCCCTTCTCCGCCCAGACAAAGCAGGGCCGGGATGAGATCTGGCAGGTGATTGAGGAGCTGGCGGAAGAGGGCTGAGAAAGAAGGGAGGAGAGAACCGTGAAGAAGTCCTGCATACTGTTTCTGTCATTTCTGCTGGGGACAGCGGGGACGGCGGCGTTTCAGACACAGGAGGCGGTGGCCTATGAGGCTGCCCTGGATTCTGTGGCGCAGACAGAGGAACCGGCGCCGGCAGAAGGACCGGCAGAGATTTCCGCGTATTTTCAGACGTATACCTCCCTGGTGGACACTCTCGGGATGACTTCCTCGGATGACGGGCAGTATATGGGCGCCGGGTTCGTTACGTACAGGGCGGGAGATTTTATGCTGGCGTGGAATCAGGGAAGCGGAAAAAGCAGGTTCAGCATGGAAAATAATGGAAGCGATCAGGTCTCTCTGTACGGAATTTATACAGGAGACAGCATCCTTAACCTGGACGACAGACTGCTGGGAAGCGGATGGGTATCCGGGTATAAAACGGAGGGCTGCTGGTATTATTATTCCTGGCAGAACGGTGATACGTTTTATCTGGAAGCCCGCTTTGACGACGCGGAAGCGGTTACATCCTGGTACCTGTGCAACTGGCCTCAGGGAGACAGTTATAATACGATCTATGACCAGCTGCTCTCGGGCGCCTGGACAGAACCTGTGGGGGCTGCCGCCATTGTGCCGGACGGGACTCTGCGGGCCTATATTCTCCAGCGATACGATGCCAACGGGGACGGATATCTGTCGGAAGAGGAGAGAAATGCCGTAACGGAAATACTTGTTGATAAATATCATGATATCAGTTCCATGAAGGGGATCGAGTATTTCCCCAATTTAGAGAAACTCATGTGCGACGAAAACATGATTCGAGAGCTGGACGTCCGGTTTAATCCCAACCTGCGTATTCTGACATTTAACAGCAACCGGGTTTCCCAGATCGATTTAACCCAAAATACAAAACTGACAGAGCTGTACTGCAGTGATAACCAGCTGACGCAGCTGGATGTAAGCCGCAACCCGGAGCTGATCGCGCTGGTATGCGATTACAATCAGCTGACGGGTCTGAACACGCAGAATAATCTTAAGCTGCAGATACTGGAGTACGGACATAATCTTTTTTAAACAGACGAACAGGGAACCGCAGTTCGGCACAGTTGACACAAACGCGGAATTGTGGTATTTATATAGACGATAGAAAGGATGTGAAGATTGCGTGGACGGCGACTCGGATGAAGATCACACTACGATGACAAGCTTATTTGCGCAGTTAGAATGAATAGATAAGGACACAGCCGGCGGACGAAGGCCCGCAGGGTGTGTCTTTTTACGTTTTTTTAAGGCGCTTGTCTGACAGTGATTTGATAAAAGTATGAAAAGATAGAGGAGTTTAAAGACAGTATTATGATAGGATCTATTGTTCTGATAATTGTATTCACTTTTTTAAACGCAGTGTTCGCCTGTGCGGAGATTGCGGTTATTTCCATGAATGAGACAAAGCTGAAGCATCTGGTGGAGAACGGAAATAAAAGAGCGAAAAAACTGGCGGCTCTCACAGAACAGCCTTCCCGTTTTCTGGCGACCATACAGGTGGCCATCACCCTGTCAGGCTTTCTGAACAGTGCGTTCGCCTCCGATAATTTCGCGGGGCTGATCGCTGACGCGCTGATGAAAACGGGCATTCCGGTTCCCCGCAGCGTGCTGAATTCTGTAGCCGTGCTGGTTGTGACCATTGTTCTGTCCTATATCAGCATTGTGTTCGGTGAGCTGGTACCCAAGCGGTTCGCCATGAAAAACTCAGAGTCCCTGTCTCTGGGCCTGGCGCCTACGCTGTACGGGGTGGCAAAGCTTTTCTCGCCCCTGGTATCTCTGCTGACGGTTTCCACTAATCTGATTCTGAAACTGTTTGGCATGGATCCCACGGAGGATGACGACCAGGTGACCAAAGAAGAAATTCAGATGATGCTGATGGAGGGAAATGAGCAGGGCGTCATTGACACCCAGGAAAATGAGTTCATCCAGAATGTATTTGAGTTCAACGATATCTCTGCGGATGAGATCTGCACCCACCGGTCCGATGTGGTGGTGCTGGACGCGGACGACAGCCTGGAGGAGTGGAAGGAAAGCATCTTCAAAAACCGCCACAGCTATTATCCGGTCTATAAGGACAGCAAGGAGAATATTGTGGGTATCCTGGATACCAAGGACTATTTCCGCCTGGAAGAGGTGACCAAGGAAAGTATATTTGAAAAAGCGGTGGAGCCTGCCTTCTTTATTCCGGAGAATATTAAGGCAGCCAAGCTGTTTGAGCGCATGAAGCAGACCAGAAACTACTTTGCCGTACTCCTGGATGAGTATGGCGAGATGTCCGGCATTGTGACGCTCCACGACCTGGTGGAGGCCCTGGTGGGAGACCTGTACGAAGAAAACGAGGATGTGACGGAAAAAATCCAGAAGCTGGCCCCCAATATCTGGCGGATCAGAGGGGACGCGGAGATTGACGATGTGGTGGAGCAGCTGAAAATCACCCTGCCGGAGGAACAGGATGATTTTGATACCTTTAACGGCCTGATCTACAGCATTATCGACCGGATCCCGGAGGACGGCAGCCAGTTTGTATGCGATGCCTATGGTATGCGGATCCATGTGAAATCCGTGGAAAAGCATAAGATCGTGGAAGCCGTGGTGGAGCTGATGGGAGATGAGAACTCTCCGATGAAGGAAGAGAAAAGCGAGAAGTAAGGCGGAATAACCGCCGTCATGGAAGAGTCGGGAATGACACATAATTCCCGGCTCTTTTTTCCATACTATTCAGGACAGAAACTGAACAGATGGAGGCAGGCGGAATGAAAATTTTATTTTACGATACAAAAAAATATGACCAGGTATCTTTTGAGCATGAACGGAAAGATTTTCCCGGGATCGAGATAGATTTTCTGGAGACGGATCTGAACCGGAAGACGGCGAAGCTGGCTGCCGGGTATGAGGCGGTCTGCGCTTTTGTCAATTCCAGGATCGGGGAAGATACGGTAAATATCCTGGCAGACTGCGGGGCGGAGCTGCTGCTGATGCGGTGCGCGGGCTTTAACAATGTGGATCTTGCCGCGGCAGAGAGACGGAACATTACGGTGCTGCGGGTGCCCGGCTATTCCCCGGAGGCGGTGGCGGAACACGCCATGGCTCTGACGCTGGCTGTATGCCGGCGGCTCCATAAAAGCTATATTAAGGTCCGGGAGAATAATTTCAGCCTGGTGGGACTGACCGGCATGAATCTCTGCGGGAAAACGGCAGGCATCATCGGAACCGGAAAGATCGGGGCTGCCATGTGCCGGATCTGCAGAGGCTTCGGCATGAAGGTGATGGCCTATGACTGCTATGAGAACCCGGAGCTGGATTTTGTGGAATACCGGGATTTTGAGCAGGTCCTGGAGGAGAGCGACCTGATTTCCCTGCACTGTCCTCTGACGGATGACAACTATCACATGATTAACCGGGATACGATCGCAAAGATGAAAGATCAGGTGATTTTAATTAATACCTCCCGGGGCGCCCTGATCGATACGGAGGATCTGATTGCCGGCATTCAGGCCAGAAAGTTTTTTGGGGTAGGGCTGGATGTATATGAGGAGGAGGGCAAAAATGTGTTTGAAAACCGGGAGGATGTCATTCTGGAAAACTGTGTGGTAGGCAGGCTCCTGTCTTTTCCCAATGTGATTGTCACCTCCCATCAGGGGTTCCTCACCCGGGAGGCTCTGACGGCGATCAGCCGTACCACCCTGCAGAATGCGGCGGATTTTCAGAAACATTGTATACGGGAAGAAAACCGGGTTTCAAATCAGTTATAACAAAAGAAATTTTTGATATTTTTTTAACAAAAAGTATTGACATTAAAGGAAATAAAAGGTATATTGATAGCAGTTATCAATCTTAACTTTGTTTCTGTAGAAATGTCTGCCCCAGAAAGGCAGACAGCTGTCTGAACCGGAGGAACCTGCCATGGTGAAGGTGACATATCTGGGACACAGCGGTTTTCTGGCGGAACTGCCGGAGGCGCTGCTGCTGTTTGACTATTATATCGGCTCCCTGCCGGAACTTCCGGCGGACAAGCCGCTGTATGTGTTTGTCAGCCACAGGCACGGGGATCACTTTAATCCGGCGATTTTCAGACTTACGGAAAAGTACGGACAGGTAACATTTTTCCTTTCCCACGATATCCGGCTGACGCCCGCCCACATGGAAAGATGGGGGATTGGCCGGGAGGATGAAGGGAAAATACGTTCCCTTAAGCCCCGGGAAAATTACCGGGTGCCGGGCCTTGGAACGGTGGAGACGCTGAAATCCACAGACGAGGGAGTGGCCTTTCTGGTGACGGTGAACGAAACGGTGCTTTATCATGCCGGCGACCTGAACTGGTGGCTGTGGAAAGGGGAAGATAAAGGCTGGCTGGGAAATATGACGGCTAATTTTAAACGGGAGATTGCCCGGATTGCAGGCCGTCGGATCGATCTGGCTTTTCTGCCTCTGGATGACAGGCAGGGAGAATATTTTTACAAAGGGATGGACTGGTTTCTGCGAAGCTGCCGGGTGCGGTACGCCTTTCCCATGCACTTCTGGGAAGACGGCAGTGTGGTCCGCCGCTTTGAATTGCTGCCCTGCAGAAAGGACTACTCTACCGTGGTGTGCAGTACGGCGGATGAGAGGGAATGGGAACTTGCGCTGTAGGCCCGGGAACCGGGTTCGCGGGGCAAAAAAACATGGACGCAAAACACAGGCAATGATATAATGAGGAGGATAAGGAGGTACATTATGTATTGCTATAGAAAAGTAAAAGAAGACCTGTACTGGGTCGGCGCCAACGACAGAAGACTGGCTATGTTTGAGGGAGTTTACTCTGTGCCCGACGGAGTATCCTACAACTCCTACCTGCTGCTGGATGAGAAGACCGTGCTGTTTGATACGGTGGACAAGGCAGTTTCCGAGACATTCTTTGAGAATGTGGAGGCAGTGCTGGGCGAGAGAAAGCTGGATTACATTGTGGTGCATCACATGGAGCCGGACCATTCCGCCACTCTGGACGGCATTGTGCGCCGTTATCCGGACATTAAGATCATCTGTAATGCCAAGATTGCAGCCATGATGAAGCAGTTCTTTGATTTTGATGTGGATTCCAGAGCGATCCTGATGAATGAGGGAGATACCTTCTCCACAGGCAAACACAACCTGGTATTTGTGATGGCTCCCATGGTACATTGGCCGGAGGTTATGGTTTCCTATGATACCACCGACAAGATCCTGTTTTCCGCGGATGCTTTCGGAACCTTCGGAGCCCTGAACGGAGCTCTGTTCGCGGATGAAGTAGACTTCTGGAGAGACTATCTGGACGAGGCCAGAAGATATTACACCAACATTGTTGGAAAGTACGGCACCCAGGTACAGGCGATCCTGAAGAAAGCCTCCGCCCTGGATATCGCTATGATCTGCCCGCTTCACGGCTTTGTGTGGAGAAAGGGCCATGGAGATTTCATCAGCAAATATCTCCACTGGAGCAGCTATACGCCTGAGGAAAACGGCGTGGTGATTGCTTACGCTTCCGTATACGGCCACACGGAGAACGCGGCGGAGCTGCTGGCTATCAGACTGCGGGAGGCTGGCGTGAAGACAGTGATGTTTGATGTGTCTGTGACCCCTGCGTCCGACATTATCGCGGCCTGCTTTAAGTACAGCCATCTGGTATTTGCGGCTACCACCTACAATGCGGGCATTTTTGTGACCATGGAGGCTCTGCTTCATGACCTGGCAGCCCACAATATCCAGAACCGGACAGTAGCCTTGGTTGAGAACGGATCCTGGGCGCCCACCAGCGGCGGCCTGATGCGGGAGATCCTCTCCGGCTGCAAAAATATAACCTTTATCGATACCTCTCTGACTGTGAAATCCGCAGTGAAGAAGGATCAGCTGGCAGTAATCGATCAGATGGTAAAAGAGATCGTGGCCACCATGCCCTTCACCACCCAGGTAAGCCATGTGGCGCCCGGCGAGGTGGACAAGAACGCCATGTTCAAGCTGTCCTACGGCCTGTTTGTGCTGACCGCCAAAGACGGGGATAAGGATAACGGCTGCATCATCAACACCACGACCCAGATCACCGAGAATCCCAACCGGATTGCCATTGCGGTGAACAAGGCCAACGCAACCCACGATATGATTAAGAAGACCGGCCTGTTTAATGTATCTGTGCTGTCTACGGACGTACCCTTCTCTGTATTCCAGCATTTTGGCTTCCAGAGCGGCAGAGACGTGGATAAATTCGCAGATTACCAGGGAGCGGAGCGTTCCGCCAACGGCCTGTACTACATTACCGGCGTGTCCAATGCGGTGATTTCCGGCAAGGTTGTGGAGATGAAGGATTACGGCAACCATACGCTGTTTGTGGCGGAGGTGACCGAGGCCAGAATTCTGTCCGATACGCCCAGCGTAACTTATCAGTATTACTTCGACCACATTAAGCCGAAGCCCCAGCCCACCGATGAGAAGAAAGTGGGATATGTCTGCAAGATCTGCGGTTATGTATATGAGGGAGAAGTGCTTCCCCCCGACTTTATCTGCCCGCTGTGCAAACACGGCGCCGAAGATTTTGAAAAGATTCAGTAAGGAGGACAAGTCTATGAAATATGTATGCGATGTATGCGGCTGGGAATATGACGAAGAAGCCGGTTATCCGGACGGCGGCATTGCGCCCGGAACAAAATGGGAAGATCTTCCCGATGATTTTGAGTGCCCCCTCTGCGGTGTGGGCAAGGATCAGTTTTCCGAGGCATAACAGACAGCGGAGAAAAGTTCCATTGAGATAAAGATACTCCAGACAGCTTTGGCTTTACAGATTGTACAGCCGGCTGTCGGGAGTATTTTTTTAAAATGATTTTTGACCGTATTGTTCTTTGGTACACCGACGCTGTACTTTTAGATAGATAAGTGGAATTTTCTGTGCTATACTGAAAATGATAAAAGAACTCCCTTATAAAGGAGGCTGTTTCTGTGGAAAAAGTTAAAGACGAAAATTTAAAAAAATTTTACAGGAAATAGCGGAACTTCTTCGCAATGTATATGGAGAACGGCTGCGGGCTGTGATCTTGTATGGTTCAGTTGCCAGAGGCACCCAGACGAAGGATTCAGATGTGGATATTATGGTCCTGATAGAGGGTACGGATGAAGAATTAAGGCGATATGAGGAAAAACTTGGCGATGTTTCAACAGATCTGGCATTAAAATATTTGAGAGTATTTTCTATTATTGATGTAAAATATCAGGAATACATGGAATGGCGGACTATTTCTCCTTTTTATAAGAATGTAGACAAGGAAGGAGTTGTGGTTTATGCAGCCTAACCAAAAGACATTGTGCGTATACAGACTGGAACGGGCAAAAGAAGATTTGGCGGTACAGCTTGAACATGCAGAAGCTTTTATAAAAGCAGTGGAAGAATATATTTATAAAAATGAGAAGGAAGTGAATGCATGAAAATCAAGGTAATCGGACGGCCGTTTACCGTCTGCAAGGTGGACAGCCTGGACAAAATTGATTTTACAGATAAATACTGTTTTGTGGGAAAAACAGATGAGGAGATTTCTCTGATCTGCAGCACCAAACATGCCCCTGCGGAAACCATTTCCAGAAGCGACGGCTGGAGAGGGTTCCGGCTGCAGGGGCAGATGGATTTTTCGTTGGTGGGCGTGCTGGCAGAACTGACAGGGATCCTTGCCGGAAATAAGATCAGCCTGCTGGCGGTGGGAACCTACAACACCGATTATGTACTGGTGAAAGAGGACGATCTGGAAAAGGCCCTGCTGATTCTGGAAGACCAGGATTACAAAATTATCCGCTAGACCGGCATATATTTGCCGTGATATTCCAGCAGGGCCTCCATCCCCTGTAAAATGCCGGGCTGATTTCAGGGTCTGTCAAAACGGATCCCATTGCTCCAGTAGATGCAGTCCCTGATTTTGGTTTCCGGCAGCAGTTCTACCCCTTCCAGAGCCCATTTTTTGTATTCCTCAAAGCCTACCCGGTCAATGATATAGCCGATATGCTCTTTGCCGCCGGGGGCATTGGGGTCAATGTACTGCTTTACAAAGCGGTAGGTATTGAGAATAATTTTCACAATAGTGTCTTCATCGGTCCAGATCAGGAAATCTTCTCCCAGCCGGGGATTCTTTTTGCCTGTCCGGCCCATAATGGTAAGCTTATAATATTTCTTTTTGCTTCGGGTGAGGGCCCGGTTGGGGCATTTGGTGATGCATACGCCGCAGCCGATACATTTTTCCTCATCCCGGACAATACTGTAGTTTTCCATGCGCAGGGCATCTACCGAGAGACTCCGGCAGCCTTTAATGCAGGCTTGGCAGCTGACACAGCGGCTGGGATCATACTGGGGCATAGTCATGCCGATGATCCCGAAATCATGCATCCGCACCTTTGCGCAGTCGTTGGAACAGCCGGTAAAGGCAATTTTAAAATGAAGATCATTGGGGAAAACTTCTTTTTCCACCCGTTTGGCAAATTCGGCTGTGTTGTAATTGGCAAAAGGACAGACGTTGTTGCCGATACAGGCTGTGATATTGCGGGTACCGGAGGCAGGATAACCGGTTCCCTTTTCAGTCTGGTTAATGTCCAGCAGTTCGATGATGGGCTGCAGCATCTCGTTGATTTTGTCCATATCTTCCAATCGGATGCCTTCGATCTCGAAACCTTGACGGGTGGTGAGATGAACGATGCCGTTTCCGTACTTTTCTGCAATTTCCTGCACCATTCCCAGAATTTCCGCTTTCAGGTATCCGCCGGGTACCCGGATCCGGGAAGCGCCAATGCCTCTCTCCTTGCTGATGCGGAATGCGTTTTTCTTTGCTTTTTTTATATTAATATCTAATCCCATAACCCGGCCTCCTAATCAATCAGATCTTTGCTCTCAGAGTAGTGGAACACCGGCCCGTCCAGGCAGATGTAGGTATCGTTGATCTTGCAGTGGCCGCATTTTCCAAGGCCGCAGCACATTTTCCGTTCATGGGAAATCCAGATATTTTCCTCCGGAACCCCCCTCTTTAAAATTTCCAGAATCGTAAACTTGATCATAACCGGCGGCCCCACTGTAATGAAGACACACTGGGACACATCCTGAATGGGAAGGTCCGGTATAAAGCCGGTTACCAGGCCCACAGGTCCTTCATAACCTTCCGAGGCGGTATCCACAGTCTGAATGACTTTTAAAGAAGAACGCCATTTTTCAAAATCCTGACGGAACAAAACATCTTTGGGGGATTTAAAGCCGGCAATCAGTGTGAGGCTTTCGCATTCTTCCGGATGTTCAGAAAAATAGTCTACGATGCCTTTTACAGGAGAGAGACCGGTTCCGCCGGCTACAATCACCAGTTCTTTTCCGCGAAACAGATCAATGTCAAAGCCATTTCCGTAAGGTCCCCGCATCAGCAGAGAATGTCCCTCATAATGCTCAAAAATCTGATTGGTAACCGTTCCCACCCGGCGGATAGTCAGATCGACGGTATCCGGTCCGATGCCGCTGACAGAGATGGGGGCTTCTCCGTATTTGGGTATAGAAACCTCAAAAAACTGGCCTGGTTTTACATCGCCTTTGTAGGACATACGGAAAGTATATTCAATATCCGTGTGCCGGATTACATCCTGGATTCGGGATGAGAAGGGAATATAAGGGTTTTCCATTCAGGCTTCCTCCTTTTCTAAGCGGTTGATCAGGTTGACGTAGGAAATGTATTCCGGACAGACGGAATCGCACCGGCCGCACCCCACACACATAGGGTAGCCGAATCTTTTCTGAAAATCATAAATTTTGTGCATGACCTTGAAGCGCATCCTCTCACTCTGTTTTTTCCGGAAACTGCCGCCTCCGGCAATGTCCGTAAAGCCGTCTACCTGGCAGGAAGCCCAGACTCTGCGGCGTTCGCCCACTTTTCCGTTGTCCTGATAGTGAATGTCCTGCATGGTAAAACAGGTGCAGGTGGGACAGACAAAATTGCAGCGGCCGCAGCCGATGCAGCGGTTTCCGTATTCCTCCCAGAGAGGACTGGAAAAGCTGCTGACAGAAAGATTGGCAGGCAGAGTGACTTTTTCAGGATTTGAAGCCGGGGAATCGGGAACCACATGAAGCTGTTCTGCATTCCCCTGTGCTAACAGAATCGCTTCCAGTTCCCCGTTGGGGCAGTCCGCCAGGACAGAGTCCTGCGTGATTTTCAGATATAAATCATAATCCTCCGCGCGGCTGGTTCCCATACTGACACAGAAGCCGGTGCCGCAGCTTTCCGGGCAGCCCATGAGAACAAAGCGGGCGTTGTCCCGGCGGCGTCTGTAATAGAAATCTTCTGGACCGTTCTGGAGATAAATCGCATCCAGACGTTTCAATGCGTAAAGATCACAGCTTCGCAGAAAAATAAGAAGCTTTTTTTCGTTTCCGGATGGAACAGAAGTTTCCTCTTCTGTGAAGTAGAACAGAGTTTCTCTGACGGGAAACAGGATTTCTTTAAAAGAATAATCTGACCGGCGGTTCCATTCGATTTCATCCAGGGAATGAACCTCCCCATAGCGGATTACGTCTGTGTCGGAAAAACAGCCGTCTCTTTCATAGACTCTGGGGGCGTAGATGCAGAACTGACTTTGCAGCCGTCCAAAGAAAGCATCCGCAGCAGCCCGGGATATTTGATAGCCCATAGAATTCCTCCTTTGTTTTGCTAAAATCAGTATAGGGGGAAAATAAAAAATGTTCCGTGATAAAAATCACGGAACAGCAGATTTCAGTACGCCGGTTTTATAAAAGAGAACAATCCGCTGGGGATCAGGAAGCCAGATGGTTTTCTTTTCCATACGGATCAGCCCGGCCTCGGCCAGCTTACGGCATACCCGGGATGTGGTTTCCCGGGGAGCGCCCAGCAGGTCGGCCAGAAAAGTAATGCTCAGGCTGATATTGATGCGAAGGCCCTGGGACGTATCGGTGCCGAAATCCCGCCCCAGCTTCCAGAGCTTGGAGGCCAGTTTTCGTTCCAGGTAAATGCTTCCCATGGTATTTTTCAGCTGATGCTCCAGCCTCCATATTTTCCGTTCCTGGTAGCGGAACAGAACCTGAGTAAAGCCAAAATCCTGCTGCATCAGCTCCGCCAGTTTTTCCTGACGGATAGCAAGAAAACGGCAGGCTTCAATCGTTTCACAGAATATGGTGCCTGTATCCTCCATCAGCGTTTCGTTGGCGATGTGGTCGGGCCCCAGCACAAAGAGGATTTTCCGTTTTCCGCATTTGGTCAGGTTATAGACGCAGACCTTTCCGCTTAATATAAAGTAAATCCAGGGATTTTTTTCCTTTGCCCGAATACAGAGAGAGCCCTTGGGGAAGGCGATCGGTTTGGCAGACTGGAAAAATTGCTGCCGGGTATGGGGCTTGCTCTGGGCCAGAGCCCAGAATGTTTCCTCTAAAGTCCGGATGCTCATGGGGATACCTCCAAAAAACAGTGAAGCTGCTTCTATTATAACTGTTTTCATCAGAGTTTTCCACCTTGGCGAAAAAGAAGTATCACGCCCGGACTGCTGTCATCCCTCCTGCCTGGAGACAAAGAATGCACCCAGTTCTGCGGCCAGAACAAACAGAACCAGGCCTGCCAGCAGGCAGAGACAGCTTCCTGCCGGTGTAAACAGGATATCCAGCACTGTAAAGATATCAGGAAAGCGCTGCAGCAGGGAGACGCCTCCAAAGAAAAACAGGAAAGGAGGAGCCATGCGGATCAGCTGCTGGGCCTGCTGGCTGTTGGTGTGCAGAATGCAGAACAGAAGATTCTGAAGGGCTGCAAAAAGCAGGGTAAAGGAAAACAGAACCATATACAGGGCGGGGGAAAGCAGAGCCGCCGTCTCGCCCTTGAACAGTCCGCCCAGCCCTGCGGCAGGCAGAGACAGAATGAGAAACAGCAGCAGAAACAGGAAAGAGAACAGAAAATGTCCCTTTATATCATCTCCCTGCCTGGCAGGCAGCAGTCTGGTAAACCCGCCGGTCTGCCGGGGATCGTGCAGGGTAAAGGGGAGAGAGGAGAGCACCAGTCCCCCGAACAGGCAGTAGATGGTACCGTACAGAGAATTCATGTCAGGTTCCAGAATGACAATGGCCAGAACCAGAACAGGGAACAGCAGAATCCACATGTAGGATTTACACAGCAGAATATCGATTTTTGCAAATTTTAATACTCGCATACTTTTCACCTCGATTTTAATATCGCATATCTTCGATCAAATGAACCACGATCTGGTCAATGGAAGGCTTTTCCGCCGCTATGCCGGCGGGAAGGGTTATGCCGCTTTTTACGTCATAGAGGGCTTCAAAGCCGAAATCGTTTTTCTCTATCCCCAGCAGAGCAGGACGCAGTCTGGCGCTCAGATCTTCTCTGCCGCCTTTTACCAGCAGATAGCTGTCGGTCAGATCTTCTTTCGCGCCCCAGAAAATCTTTTTGCCATGATCGATGAAAAAGATATAGTCGGCAATCTGTTCCAGATCCGCCAGAATGTGGGTGGAGAAGAGAACGCTGCGGGTGCCGTCGCTGATATAATCCTGCAGCAGCGCCAGCACTTCTTTGCGCATCATAGGATCCAGCCCGTTGGTAGCTTCATCCAGGATCAGCAGCCTAGTATCCCGGGAGAGTACGGAGGCGAACATCAGCTTCACTTTGGTGCCCCGGGAGAAGGTTTTGATTTTATCTTTCAGAGGAAGCTTCCATTTCTCGACCCAGCCATCAAAGTCCGCCGGACGAAAGTTGGGATAAAAATCCTTTAAAACAGAGCGGACATCTCCTACGGTCATGGTTTCGGGAAAATAGGAGGAATCTCCCACATACCCGATGCGCTGAGCGTAGCGGATGGGATCCTTTTCATATCGTATTCCGTCGATACTAACGTTTCCGGCGGCGCGAACCAGATGGGTGATGATGTTCAGGGTGGTAGTTTTGCCGGCCCCATTCTGCCCGATATACCCCATGATATAGCCGGCAGGCAGAGAAAAGCTGATGTCCTCCAGTGTAAAATTGGCATACTGTTTTGAGATATGTTCCACTTCTAATAGATTCATGGCTGTCTCCTTTTTGATTCGGCAGATTTTACGGCAGGTTTCCGCTGCTTACTGTGTCTCCCACAGTGTTTTTGCCATGGCAAGCAGCTCCTCCTCTGAGAGATCTATGAGGCGGGCTGTGCGTATAGCTCCTGACAGGTCCTCTTCAATCCGCTTCAGGTACTGTTCCCGCAGCAGACTGTTGTTCTGGGAGAGAACCACGCTTCCCCGCCCCTGGGCGGAGGCAATAAAGCCTTCTGCCTCCAGGTCACTGTAGGCCCGGGAGGTGGTGATAACGCTGCATCCCAGTTCTCTGGCCAGCTTGCGGATCGAGGGAAGGACGGTCCCTTCCGAAATCTGTCCGTTTAAAATCTGATCCTTAATCTGTTCTTTGATCTGAGCATAAATGGGAAGCTCAGACTGATTGGAAATAATAATCTTCAAAATAGGTTCCCCTTTAGCGCTAATGGTATTTTTGCTTATAAAGTATATACTGTATATATAGTATTATATACAGTTAAAAGAAAATGTCAATAGAAAACAGGAATAAAATTGACAGGCGGAAGAAAAGAATAGTACAATGCTTCTAGCAATAAAATTTGGAGAAATGGAGAGACCAGATGAAAAAAGGGATTATTTTTGATGTGGACGGCACGCTGTGGGATTCCTGCCAGGTAGTGGCGGATTCCTGGAACGAGTATCTGAGAAAAGCGGCGCCGGATGTGCCGGTGGTGCTGACCAGACAGGATCTGCGCAGCGTAATGGGAAAAACCATGTCCCAGATCGGAGACGCTCTGTTCCCCATGGTGGAAAAGGAAAGGCGGGAACAGGTGACGGACGGCTGCTGCGTGTATGAGGTGGAATATCTGAAGCAGCAGGGAGGAGATGTGTATCCCCATGTCCGGGAAGTGATGGAGCAGCTGGCCCGAAAGTATCATCTGTATATTGTCAGCAACTGCCAGGTGGGTTATATCGAAGATTTTATTGCCTGGGCCGGGGTGGAAGATCTGATCGAAGATTTTGAAAGCTACGGCAATACGGGGATGGAAAAGTACGCGAACATCCGGCTGCTGGCGGACCGGAATCATCTGGATGCCGCCGTCTATGTGGGCGACACCCAGGGCGATTACGAAAGTACCAGCAGAGCCGGCCTGCCTTTTATCCATGCCCGGTACGGATTTGGAAAGGTAGATCCCTCCCTTCCTTATATTAACGGGATGGAAGAACTGCCTGAGATCGTAAAAACAGTGCTGGGGGAATAGCCCCCGGGAGAGGGCAGATCCCAGGGCACAGAGCTATTTGGCCCAGCGCCCGGAAGCTCCGCAGGGCAGAACCAGTCCTGTCTCCGAAACCGGGAGACCGATTTCCTGGGACTCTACATGGCCGCCGAATTTTTTCAGTTCCAGAGAGATCATGTAGGTGAGCACCGCGGGAGCCAGACCGGTGGTATAGGAGTTTACCAGGAAAAACAGGGGATCCGGGGAGAGGAGCTTGGCTGCCAGCCGGATAAAGGGATGAATGGAGTCTTCGATCTTCCAGATCTCCCCCTTGGGTCCTCTGCCGTAGGAAGGCGGATCCATGATGATGCCGTCATAGTGATTGCCTCTGCGGATTTCTCTCTCCACAAATTTGGTGCAGTCATCTACCAGCCAGCGGATGGGAGCGTCTTTCAGGCCGGAGGAGACGGCATTTTCTCTGGCCCAGGTTACCATTCCTTTGGAAGCGTCCACATGGGTGACTGACGCACCGGCAGCGGCAGCGGCCAGGGTGGCTCCGCCGGTGTAGGCGAACAGATTCAGTACCTTTACGGGCCTTCCGGCGTTTCTGATTTTTTCTGAGAACCAGTCCCAGTTTACCGCCTGCTCCGGAAAGAGGCCGGTATGCTTGAAGCTGAAAGGCTTCAGATTAAAGGTGAGACTTCTGTAATGGATAGCCCACTGCTGGGGCAGATCAAAAAATTCCCACTGGCCGCCTCCTTTCTGGCTGCGGTGGTAGTGGCCGTTCTTCTTTTTCCAGCCGGGGTTTGTCCGGGGGGTATCCCAGATTACCTGAGGGTCGGGCCGGACCAGCAGGTATTTGCCCCATCTTTCCAGTTTTTCTCCTTTTGATGTATCGATCACTTCATACTCTTTCCATTGATCTGCAATCCACATAATATTCGTATCCTTTCAGTTATGTTTCAGAAGCGGCCCGGCTCACATCCAGGCTGCGAAACCAGTAAGTATAATAATCCTGAAATCCCAGAGACAGGTACAGAGACTTGGCTGTGATATTTCCTTTTACTACCTGCAGGTAAGCCCGGGCCGCGCCTCTCTGCCTGGCCTCCCGCAAAATAGTGCTGCAGATGGCTCTGGCATAGTGCCGTCTGCGGCAGCTGGGGGAGACGTAGACGGCGTAAAGCCCCACATAGTCCCGGTCCCGAATGCCAAGCCCCGAGGCCACCATCCGGCCGTCCACTTCCACGGAAGCCACGATGGTTTCTTTTGGGATAGCCTTAAACATGGAGGGGACAATCCGCCGCAGGGTGGGATCGCAGGTACCGTTCAGATGAAAAATTCCCTGGATCCACTCGTCGGTGATGGAGGATTGGAGCAGCACGGTAAAATCCCCCGGATAGTTGACGAAAGTGGGGAGCCCCAGCCGGTTTTCAAATTCGTATTCACTGGATACCGGCTCCATCAGACGCATAGAGGCGGTATCGCCGGTCATCACCTCTGTCACATGGCGAATGTGGTATCCTCTGTCTGCCAGCATCGCGTCAAAAGTGGGAGGCAGCAGCGGGTTGATTTTAAAATTGCAGGGTGTTCCCAGGCTGCGGTAAACGGATTCGCAGTAGGCGATCTTCTCTTCCGCAGGAATGGTGGAGGCCCCTACCTGCTCCACACTGTTGGTACGGTATGTATAGTTGTGGGAAAAGCGGATCAGCCATCCATCGTACAGCTCGATTTTATGGGAGGGCCAGGCGTTCAGGGACAGCTCTTCCACATATTTCATGTTGTCCTGTTCTTTCCTATTATATAAGTCTAAGTCCATATTGAGATCCTGCCTTTGATTGAACTGCAACTATTCTATACTACTTTTGAAAAAAATGAAAGAGATTATTCCAATGTCCAGTCTTCCAGCAGTAATGACGGTACGCGTTTGAATTCCCTTGTATTATTTGTCACAAGGATAAGGCCGGCGGCTTTCGCGTGCCCGGCAATCAGCTGATCCATCGGTCCTATGGGAGTTCCTTTTTTTTCCAGGTCTGCCCGAATTTGCCCGTATGCTTCTGCTGCGGCCTGATCAAAGCCTAAGACGGTGATCGGAGAAAGAAAAAGAGAAAGAGCCAGCAGATTCTTTTGAACAGCCTGACTTTTAGCCACGCCATACATCAGTTCTCCGTAAGTAATGGATGAGATACAGATCTCCTCAGGGGGAAGCGACATAAATTTTCGGATTGCGGCTTCTGGCTTATGCTTGATGATATAAATACAGATATTTGTGTCTAACATATATTTCATAATGCTTCACGCTCCTGAGAAGACGGCTGACACCGTCCGTTATCCATAAAATCATCGGAAAACAGATTCAGACTGCTTAAAAATCCGGACCATTTGTTTTCTTTTGGCATTAAAATGACTACATCTCCAATTTTATTAATGGCTACCTCGTCGCCGCTGAAACGATATTCTTTGGGCAGACGGACGGCCTGACTTCTCCCGTTTTCAAATAATTTTGCATGCATCATGGCTGTACCCTCCTGACTATTATTCTATTATCAGTATATATCGTAATATATACCATGTCAAGACATCATGATGTTGACAAAAGGTAATTGTAAACAATATAATGATGATAGAAAAAATAAAAAATCCTATCACATAAAGAAGAAGGAGGGAAATGGTTGCACATTTCAAAGCAAGAAACTAGAAATGGCAGAGAAAAAAGAACAGATTTTTGCGTAGAGTGCAGGAAGAATACAGAGTACATGTTACAGAAAAAAACTATTATGAAAACGATAAAAGATAAAGAGTATCCGTTTTCTATTACCACGGCGGTATGTGTGGAATGCGGGGGAGAGATGACGCTGCCTGGCTTGATTGATAAAAATGTTCGGGAGATCGATGAACAGTACCGCTCTATGGAAGAGATTGTGACTATAGATGATATAGAAAGGCTGATGAAGCTTTATAAGATAGGAAAGGCACCCTTATCTCTCGCTCTTGGATTTGGGGAAGTCACGATTGCCAGATATTTGGCCGGACAAATACCATCAAAGGAATATTCGAATATTATCTGCAGAGCAATGACCTCTCCTGCTTATATGAAAGAATTGCTGCAAAAGAACAGAAGTAAAATTGCGCCTTCCGCCTATAATAAGGCTATGGCAGCAGCTTTGCAGCTGGAAAATTTATTTTCTGTTTCAGAGAAAATGATGGGAGCAATCACTTATGTTTTTAAACGGGTAGAAGAAGTGACTCCGCTGATGCTTCAGAAACTGCTGTATTTTATACAGGGGATTCATATGGCTCTGCACGGCAGCCCTGTATTCCGGGAGGACTGTGAAGCCTGGGTGCATGGGCCGGTGTATCCGGAAGTATATGACCTTTTTAGAGATTTCAAATATAATCCGATTGATGATGTCAGATTTGCTGTCCTGAGCGGAGCAAAGGATGCGCTGACGGAGGAAGAGCAAAAGACGATAGACCTTGTGGCCAATACATTTGGAATGTATAGTGGGAAAATCCTGGAGAGAATCACCCACAAGGAAGAACCGTGGAAGATGGCCAGAAGAGGCTTCGGAGAGGGTATTCCCTCGAAAGAATTTATCCCAAAAGACAGTATTAAAAGTTATTATGAAGCAGTAAATAAAATATATCCGCTGGATACAGAAGAAGGTATCCGGAGATATATTCAGAGTATGATTTCATAATAGGGAGAGGAGAAAACCTATGAAAAATTACGTTGTAGACAATTATGAGCATTACCGGGAGGAAGACCGCTTGACGACTAACAACGGGAGAAGGATTGAATTTATTACCACAGCCCGCATTATGGATGAGTGGCTGAAGGGGGAAAAGAAGATCCTGGACTGTGGAGCCGGGACAGGAATTTATTCATTTTATCTGGCAGACCGAGGCCATCAGGTGACAGCAGCCGACATTACCCCCAGGCATGTGGAACTGATACAAAAACAGGCCAGGGAAGAGAATAGAAAAATGGAAGCTTTCGTCCTGGATGCCACAGATATGAGCATGTTTGAAAATGAGAGCTTTGACGTGGTTTTGAACATGGGGCCTTTTTACCATCTCCTGGAAAAGGAGCAAAGAGACAAATGTATGCGGGAGTCTCTGCGGGTCCTAAAGAAAGGAGGGCTTCTTTTTTCTTCCTATATTCCCAGATACTATGTATTTCAGCTGGCTGCTATGTCAGACACAAAGTATCTGGATGAGAGGCTGGCCCGCCAGATTATCGAGACAGGGGTTCTGCGCCATGATGATGAAAAATGTTTTTGGACAGATACCTATTATTCTACTGCGGATGAGATGGAAGATCTGTACCGGGAAAACCGGGTTGAGATAAAAGACCACTTCGCACAGGATGGAATTACCCCTATGTTTTCGGATGTGGCGGATAAGTGGAATGAAGAACAGTTTGGCGTCTGGTGCCGGTACCACTACAGCGTATGCCGGGAGCGCTCCATTCTGGGAGCCAGCAATCATGTGGTGATTGTGGGGGAAAAACAATAATTTCCGGGAGAAAATATTCTGCTCTATCCGGATTTTCCCGGATTTTAACACGAATTTTACAAGACCGTGATAGAAGCGGGATTTTGCCTGTCCTATAATAGAATTTCAGAAGAGAAACCGCTGCTTAATAGAATGGGATTTTTGCCATATATAAAAATAAGAAAGCAGGGGCAATCAGGACAGGGGGAAGTGTTATGACGGGAAAACAACTGCAGAAAGCAATCTTTGGAGGACTTGGCGTTTTACTTGGACTTGTGTGGCTGGGATGCTTTGCGGTGATATTTCTGGGAGGAAACACAGGTTTCGTCCAGGGCATACCGGGATTTGCTCAGGAGGCAGCCTGGCGTGTCGCCGTTGCTGCAGCGCTGGCGGCAGCCGTATTTTCCGGAGGGCGCGTACTGCTGGGAGGAGAATATGCCTGGGAGATGAAGGCTGCATTCCTGGCGGCGGGTGCGATCTGTATTTTGCTTGCTTTCTTCCTGCTGAGGGAGCCGGTGATGGATATTTCTTATCTGGACAGCCCCAGAGAAACGAGACTGGAACAGGTCAGCTTTGGAAGCAGCCAGCTGGGAGACGGGTCCGTCAGATATTATCTGGAAGGCCGGGGAACGGAAGGTGACCATCTGTTTTTCCGCCTGAGCAGGGAAGAATATGACGAGGGATGCGGACTGCGGCAGGAAAATCCGGATATGTCAGCCCGTGTGGTTTATCTTCCTCACACGGATGTGGTTATGACAGTAGAGTTTCTTTCAGAAGCAGAATAAAATCAGGGGGCAGTTTTTAGGAGCACAGACAGCAGGCTCTTAAATAACTGCCCTTTTGTCTGGAAAAATGATTCCGCTCTTTGTATATCAAAAAATACAATCTTTTTTTTCGGAATTAAAAAAAATACTTGAAAATACTGTAAATATCATGTATACTGCAAATGTTGTGACATTGATAGCGTAGAAGCGTGAGGTTGCTGCGGGTTTCCGCAGGTTTTCCGTGGAGCGAATGTCAAGTTATAAAACTGGCGACAAGTCACTGTACAAATGGTTAACGTCCACCAGAGAGTGGAAACACCGTGTGAGCCCAGGGCGATACACACGGGAGCGTGTACAGTCACCGCTTGTCGTACTGAAATAAAGTGCGAATAAGGAGGCGACTTTTTTTATGGCAAGTCAAGTAATGAGAATTACCCTGAAAGCGTATGACCATCAGCTGGTGGATGCATCCGCGAAGAAAATCATCGAAACTGTAAAGAAAACCGGATCTCAGGTGAGCGGACCGGTGCCCCTTCCCACCAAGAAGGAAGTGGTAACAATTCTGAGAGCTGTTCATAAGTACAAAGACTCCAGAGAGCAGTTCGAGCAGAGAACACACAAGAGACTGATCGATATCATCGCGCCGACACAGAAAACTGTGGATGCCCTGTCCAGACTGGAGATGCCGGCCGGTGTTTATATTGATATCAAAATGAAAACCAAATAATTCACGACAAGCAAATCCTATCAGGTTGATATAAACATATCTTCTCTGTTACTAGGATGATCGCCATGATGCGATCCGCTGTAGAACAACAGGAGGTAAAGGAATGAAGAAAGCGATTTTAGCAACAAAAGTCGGAATGACACAGATCTTCAATGAAGACGGAGTTCTCACACCGGTAACTGTTCTGCAGGCTGGTCCCTGCGTGGTAACCCAGGTTAAAACCGTAGCAAACGATGGTTACAGCGCAGTACAGGTCGGCTTTGTGGACAAGAGGGAAAAGCTGGTTGCGAAGCCCCAGAAGGGTGCTTTTGACAAGGCCGGCGTAGCCTACAAGAGATATGTGAGAGAGTTCTGCTTTGAGGATGCCGAGAACTACGAGGTAAAGCAGGAGATCAAGGCTGACATCTTCGCGGACGGCGACAAGGTAGACGCTACCGCGATTTCCAAAGGAAAAGGTTTCCAGGGCGCCATCAAGAGACATGGACAGTCCAGAGGACCCATGGCTCACGGTTCCAAATATCATCGTCATGCCGGTTCCAACGGTGCCTGCTCCGATCCCAGCAAGGTATTTAAGGGAAAGAAGATGGCAGGACACATGGGAGCAAAGCAGGTGACTGTGCAGAACCTTGAAGTTGTGAAGGTTGATGTGGAGAATAACCTGATTCTGGTTAAAGGCGCTGTACCAGGACCGAAGAAGTCTCTGGTAACACTGAAAGAGACAACGAAGACTGATAAATAGGTTCTGCGTATAGGAAAGGAGGAACACACAGATGGCAAACGTATCTGTTTACAATATGGAAGGCAAAGAAGTTGGAACGATGGATCTGAGCGATGCCGTGTTTGGTGTTGAAGTAAACGAACATCTGGTACATCTGGCCGTTGTGCAGCAGCTGGCTAACAACCGTCAGGGAACTCAGAAAGCCAAAACCCGTTCCGAGGTTTCCGGCGGCGGAAGAAAGCCCTGGAGACAGAAGGGAACCGGTCATGCAAGACAGGGTTCAACAAGAGCTCCCCAGTGGACCGGCGGCGGCGTTGTATTCGCTCCGGTACCCAGAGACTACACCTTCAAGATGAACAAGAAGGAAAAGAGACTGGCTCTTAAGTCCGCTCTGACCTCCAGAGTGCAGGAGAACAAGCTGCTGGTTCTGGATGAGCTGAAATTCGACGGCATCAAGACCAAGAACATGAAAAAGGTTCTGGACAGCCTGAATGTGACGAAGGCTCTGGTAGTGCTCAATGAGAACGATCAGAACGTGGTACTGTCCGCGAGAAACATCGCCAATGTAAAGACTGCCCTGACCAACACCATTAATGTATATGATATTCTGAAATACAACACCGTAGTGGTTACCAAGGCCGCTGCCCAGACGATCGAGGAGGTGTACGCATAATGGCAGACATTAAATACTATGACGTAATCCTTAAACCGGTTGTGACTGAGAAAAGTATGAATGTAATGGCTGAGAAGAAGTACACATTCATGATCCATCCGGATGCCACCAAGTCTCAGGTAAAAGAGGCGGTTGAGAAGATGTTCGAGGGAACCAAGGTGAAAAAGGTCAACACCATGAACATCCCCGGCAAGACCAAGAGAAGAGGCATGACCTTCGGAAAGACCGCGAAGTCCAAGAAAGCGATCGTAACCCTGACCGAGGACAGCAAGGACATCGAAATCTTCGAGGGGTTATAAGACTTGCCGAAAGCGAGTCGAAGACGATGCTTGAGGCTTAGTCGGACCCCGTTCCCGAACCTTGAGGAGCGCAAGCTGAAAGCACAGCGCGAGTCTAGTTGAGGGAACGCACCCGTTTGGACTGGCCGAAAGCAAGCCCTCAAATATACGCAGCTAAGCGTGATAATAAATAGTTGAACGCCTGTCGGCGCGGCTGCGCTGCCGGGCGTGAGCATGAAAGGAGAAACATGTCATGGGAATTAAGACATATAAACCATATACCCCTTCCAGAAGACATATGACCGGATCTGATTTCTCTGAGATCACCAAGACTACTCCGGAAAAATCTCTTCTGGTTTCCCTGCAGAAAAACTCTGGCCGCAACAACCAGGGTAAGATCACTGTGAGACACCGCGGAGGCGGCTCCAGAAAGAAATACAGAATTGTTGACTTCAAGAGATATAAAGACGATATCCCGGCAACAGTAGTGGGTATCGAGTACGATCCCAACAGAAGCGCCAATATCGCCCTGATCTGCTACGCAGACGGCGAGAAGGCCTACATCCTGGCTCCCCAGGGACTGAAAGACGGCATGAAAGTGATGAACGGCCCCAAGGCTGAGGTTCGTATCGGAAACTGCCTGCCTCTGTCTGAGATCCCGGTTGGTACCATGGTTCACAATGTGGAGCTTTATCCCGGACACGGCGGACAGCTGGTTCGTTCCGCCGGAAACGGAGCGCAGCTCATGGCTAAAGAGGGCAAATACGCAACCCTGCGTCTTCCCTCCGGCGAGATGAGAATGGTTCCTCTGGTGTGCCGCGCCACCATCGGTATTGTTGGCAATGCGGAGCACAACCTGATTAACGTTGGTAAGGCTGGAAGAACCCGTCACATGGGTATCAGACCTACCGTCCGCGGTTCTGTTATGAACCCCAATGACCATCCCCACGGCGGTGGTGAGGGTAAGACCGGTATCGGACGTCCCGGTCCCTGCACACCCTGGGGTAAACCTGCTCTCGGCTTAAAGACCAGAAAGAAAAACAAAGCGTCTAACAAGCTGATTGTAAGAAGAAGAGACGGCAAGGCTATCAACGGTTAATTGTTTGAGAATATAAGGAGGTAAACCAATGGCTCGTTCACTGAAAAAAGGCCCGTTCGCGGATGAAAGCTTACTGAAAAAGATTGATGCCATGAACGCTGCCGGCGACAAGCAGGTTATCAAGACCTGGTCCCGCCGTTCCACCATCTTCCCCCAGATGGTTGGCCATACGATTGCAGTTCATGACGGCAGAAGACATGTGCCGGTGTATATTACTGAGGATATGGTAGGGCACAAGCTGGGTGAGTTTGTTGCCACCAGAACCTACAGAGGACACGGCAAAGACGAGAAAAAATCCGGCGTTCGCTAAGAGCGCCGGTTGAAGCCGGGCAGTTTCTGCCCGGTGATACCCTTTTAAAAAAATAGTTCGCCCGGGGAGGGCGCTGCGGAACCTGCCGGTTCCGAGAATGAAAGGAGGACCATCTATGGCTAAAGGACATAGATCGCAGATTAAGAGAGAGAGAAACGCTCAGAAAGATACCAGACCCTCAGCAAAGCTGTCTTATGCAAGAGTGTCTGTTCAGAAGGCCTGCTACGTGCTGGACGCAATCAGAGGAAAGGACGTAAAGACGGCTCTTGGTATTGTAACCTACAATCCCAGATATGCATCTGAACTGATTGCGAAGCTGCTGAAATCAGCCATTGCCAATGCAGAGAACAACAACGGTATGAACCCTGAGAACCTGTATGTGGAAGAGTGCTATGCCAACAAGGGGCCGACGATGAAGAGAATCAGACCGAGAGCCCAGGGCAGAGCTTACAGGATTGAGAAGAGAATGAGTCATATCACCATCGTGCTGAATGAAAGATAAGGAGGGCAATCATGGGACAGAAAGTAAATCCGCATGGCTTAAGAGTCGGCGTTATCAAAGACTGGGACTCCAAATGGTATGCAGAAGCTGATTTCGCTGATTATCTGGTAGAGGATCACAAGATCAGAACATTTCTGAAAAAGAAACTGTACAGCGCAGGTGTTTCCAAGATCGAGATCGAGAGAGCATCTGACCGCGTTAAGATTATTATTTATACTGCGAAACCCGGCGTAGTAATCGGTAAGGGCGGAGCAGAGATTGAGAAAGTAAAGGCTGAGCTTCAGAAGTTCACAGACAAGAAAGTGATCGTGGACATCAAAGAAGTAAAGAGACCGGACAGAGACGCGCAGCTGGTAGCTGAGAATATTGCGCAGCAGCTGGAGAACCGTGTTTCCTTCCGCCGCGCCATGAAGTCTACCATGGGCAGAACCATGAAAACCGGCGCAAAGGGAATTAAGACCTGTGTGTCCGGACGTCTTGGCGGCGCAGATATCGCCCGTTCCGAGTTCTACAGCGAGGGTACGATTCCGCTTCAGACATTAAGAGCAGATATTGACTATGGCTTTGCAGAGGCAGATACCACCTACGGCAAGTTAGGCGTAAAGGTATGGATCTACAATGGCGAAGTCCTTCCATCTAAAAAAGAAGGGAGCGATAAATAATGTTAATGCCCAAGAGAGTGAAACGTCGTAAACAGTTCCGCGGAACCATGGCGGGAAAAGCCCTGAGAGGAAATACCATCAGCTACGGTGAGTACGGCCTTGTGGCGGCTGAGCCCTGCTGGATTAAATCCAACCAGATCGAGGCTGCCCGTATTGCCATGACCCGTTACATCAAGCGTGGCGGTAAAGTATGGATCAAAATTTTCCCGGATAAGCCGGTAACTGCAAAGCCTGCTGAGACACGTATGGGTTCCGGTAAAGGTACTCTGGAGTACTGGGTAGCCGTTGTAAAGCCCGGCCGTGTAATGTTTGAGCTGGCAGGTGTTCCCGAAGATGTAGCCCGCGAAGCATTGCGTCTTGCTATGCACAAGTTACCCTGTAAATGCAAGATCGTTTCTCGCGCAGACTTAGAAGGCGGTGATAACAGTGAAAATTAATAAGTATGTAGAAGGTTTAAAGGCAAAATCAGCTGCAGAATTAAACGAAGAATTAGTAGCTGCTAAAAAGGAACTTTTCAATTTGAGATTTCAGAATGCGACCAACCAGCTGGACAACACCAGCAGAATCAAAGAGGTTCGCAGAAACATCGCCAGGATCCAGACTGTGATCACTGAGAAGGCAAACGCGGCTGAGTAATCTGCCATGACCCGCGCTCAAATTGAAGAAAGGAGATATTTCCGTGGAAAGAAATCTTAGAAAGACCCGTACAGGTAAGGTTGTTAGTAATAAAATGGATAAAACCATCGTTGTTGCGGTGGAAGACCATGTAAGACATCCCCTTTACAAGAAGATTGTGAAGAGAACCTACAAGCTGAAAGCCCATGACGAGAACAACGAGTGCAATATCGGTGATACCGTAAGGGTTATGGAGACAAGACCTCTGTCCAAGGACAAGAGATGGAGACTTGTGGAAATCATTGAGAAAGTGAAATAGTATAGAGGAGGTATATCGGCATGGTACAGCAGGAAACCAGACTGAAAGTCGCTGATAACACCGGCGCAAAGGAATTGCTTTGCATCAGAGTTATGGGCGGTTCTACTAGAAGATATGCAGGTATTGGTGATATTATCGTTGCTTCCGTTAAAGACGCAACACCAGGCGGTGTTGTAAAGAAGGGCGATGTGGTAAAGGCTGTGGTTGTACGTACTGTTAAGGGCGTTCGCCGCAAAGACGGTTCTTACATCCGCTTCGATGAGAATGCCGCTGTCATCATCAAAGAAGATTTAAATCCCAGAGGAACCCGTATTTTTGGACCGGTTGCGAGAGAGCTTCGTGACAAGAAGTTCATGAAGATTATTTCTTTAGCTCCGGAAGTATTATAGGAGGGCCGATAATCATGATGAAGATCAAGAGAGGCGATACAGTTCGCGTGATCGCCGGCAAAGATAAGGACAAAGAAGGCAAAGTTCTGGCCGTAAAGGACGGTAAGGTCCTGGTGGAAGGCGTTGGCATGGTAACCAAGCACACAAAACCCTCCGCTGGCAATCAGCAGGGCGGCATTGTGAACAAAGAGTCATACATCGATATTTCCAATGTAATGTATCTGCACAACGGCAAACCTACCAGAGTTGGCTTCAAGATGGATGGCGACAAGAAGGTTCGTGTGGCAAAGGCTACCGGCGAAGTCATCGGATAATTGTGAGAGGAGGTCGCACAAGTTGAGTAGATTAAAAGAGAAATATCAGAATGAGATTGTGGACGCCATGATGAAAAAGTTCGGCTACAAGAACATCATGGAAGTTCCGAAGCTGGATAAAGTTGTGGTAAATATGGGTGTTGGAGAGGCAAAGGAGAACGCCAAGGTTCTGGAGTCTGCTGTGAAGGATATGGAAACCATCACCGGACAGAAGGCGGTTCTGACCAAGGCTAAAAATTCCGTGGCTAACTTCAAAATCCGTGAGGGAATGGCTATCGGCTGCAAGACCACACTGCGCGGTGAGAAAATGTACGAGTTTGTTGACCGTCTGATCAACCTGGCTCTGCCCCGTGTGCGTGACTTCAGAGGCGTAAATCCCAACGCTTTCGACGGAAGAGGAAACTATGCTCTGGGCATCAAAGAGCAGCTGATCTTCCCCGAGATCGAGTACGATAAGGTTGACAAGGTGAGAGGTATGGACGTAATCTTCGTTACCACCGCCAAGACCGATGAAGAAGCCCGTGAGTTACTGACATTGTTCAACATGCCGTTTCATAAATAAGTAGGAGGGAAATTTCATGGCTAAAACGTCAATGAAAATCAAACAGCAGCGCACACCCAAGTTCTCTACCAGAGCTTACACACGCTGCCGCATCTGCGGACGTCCGCATTCTGTGCTGAGAAAATATGGCATCTGCCGTATCTGCTTCCGTGAGTTAGCTTATAAGGGAGAGATCCCCGGAGTGAAAAAGGCCAGCTGGTAGCATTGAGCACTTAATGAGCACGAGCCGCCGGCGATGTGCGAATTTAGTGCGAAAGTTCACCTGGACACTTAGCGAACGCGAGCAGTAAGCGAAGCGTGAGGTTAGTGTACATGGTGTCTCCATATTTTCAAAGAGAAGAAATTTATACCATATTTAATTTTTAGAACATGTCAAGTCTTTAAAGGAGGAAACTAACATGGCAATGAATGATCCGATTGCAGATATGCTCACAAGAATCCGTAATGCAAATACTGCAAAACACGATACTGTAGATGTTCCGGCATCTAAAATGAAAATCGCGATTGCCAACATCCTGCTGGATGAAGGTTATATCGAGAAGTATGATCTGATTGACGATGGCGCTTTCAAGACCATCCACATTACTCTGAAGTACGGTAAGGACAAGAACGAAAAGATTATCACCGGCCTGAAGAGAATTTCCAAGCCCGGCCTTCGTGTTTACGCGAATACGGAGAATATGCCCAAGGTACTTGGCGGTCTGGGTGTGGCAATTATCTCCACCAACCAGGGCGTGATCACTGACAAGCAGGCCAGAAAGCTCCATGTGGGCGGCGAAGTGCTGGCATTCGTTTGGTAATAAGAGATAGCTTTACGGGGTTATCCCGTTTACAGATAGTTACTGAAAACAGAGAGATACCAATCTCTCCGAAAATCTAAGTAAGGAGGACAAAAGGCATGTCACGTATCGGAAGAATGCCGGTTGCGATCCCGGCAGGTGTTACTGTCGAGGTTGCGGAGGGTAACGTAGTTACCGTTAAGGGATCCAAGGGTACTCTGGTGAGAACTCTTCCCGCAGAAATGGAAATCAAGGTAGAAGACGGTCATGTGGTTGTATCCAGACCCAATGACTTAAAGAAAATGAAATCTCTTCACGGTTTAACCAGAACGCTGATCCACAACATGGTGATCGGTGTGAGCGAAGGTTATACCAAGACTCTGGAGGTAAACGGTGTTGGTTATCGTGCGGCAAAGGCCGGCAAGAAGCTGACCCTGACTCTGGGCTACTCTCATCCGGTTGAAATGGATGATCCGGAAGGTATCGAAACTAAGGTTGACGGAAATAAGATCATTGTTTCCGGCATCAGCAAAGAAAAGGTTGGCCAGTACGCAGCCGAAATCAGAGAAAAGAGAAAACCGGAACCCTACAAGGGCAAAGGTATCAAGTACGATGATGAGGTAATCAGACGTAAGGTTGGTAAGACCGGTAAGAAATAAGTAAGGAGAGTGTGAAGATGGTTAGTAAAGAATCAAGAAGCAAGGTTCGCGTAAATAAACATAGAAAAATCCGTAACCGCTTCAGCGGCACTGCTGAGAGACCGCGTTTGGCTGTGTTTAGAAGCAATAATCATATGTATGCTCAGGTGATTGACGATACTGTCGGCCATACTCTGGTATCTGCCAGCACTCTGCAGAAGGATGTAAAGGCTGAACTGGAAAAGACCAACAACGTGGATGCAGCGGCTTACCTGGGAACTGTAATTGCCAAGAAGGCTCTGGAGAAAGGCATTAAGACGGTTGTTTTTGACCGCGGAGGCTTTATCTATCAGGGTAAAGTAAAGGCATTGGCAGATGCGGCCAGAGAAGCTGGCCTGGAATTCTAGGAAAGGAAGGATAAGACACATGAGACATGAGATCATTGATCCGAGTCAGTTTGAATTGAATGATAAAGTGGTGTCCATCAAGCGTGTATCCAAGACAGTTAAAGGCGGACGGAATATGCGCTTCACAGCTCTGGTAGTTGTGGGCGACGGAAACGGCCATGTGGGCGTTGGCCTTGGAAAAGCAGTTGAGATTCCGGAGGCAATCCGCAAAGGCAAAGAGGACGCCATGAAGAAATTGATCAACGTGGTGATGGATGAGTCCGCCAGCGTTCCCCATGATTTCATCGGAAAATTCGGCGGCGCTTCCGTTCTCTTAAAGAGAGCTCCGGAAGGTACCGGTATCATCGCCGGAGGTCCCGCCCGTACTGTGCTGGAGCTTGCCGGAATTAAGAATATCCGTACCAAGTCCCTGGGTTCCAACAATAAACAGAACGTAGTGCTGGCTACTCTGTCCGCTCTGAAGCAGTTAAAGAGCCCGGAGGAAGTTGCAAGACTGCGCGGCAAATCTGTTGAAGAGATTCTTGGATAAGGAGGAATTGAAAATGGCAGATAAGTTGAAAATTACGCTTGTAAAATCACCGATTGGTGCAATTCCGAAGCATCGTGCGACAGTAGAGGCTCTTGGACTGCGCAAGCTGAACAAGACCGTTGAGATGCCCGACAATCCTGCCGTAAGAGGTATGATTGCCCATGTGAAGCACCTGGTAAAGGTAGAAGAAATCTAACAGTTCAACGGATAAGGAGGTGTCATGATGGATTTATCAAATTTAAGCCCGGCTGCAGGTTCTGTGCAGAGCAATAATTTCAGAAGAGGACGTGGTCATGCTTCTGGAAACGGCAAGACCGCAGGTAAAGGACACAAAGGACAGAAAGCCCGTTCCGGAGCACCGAGAATCGGCTTTGAAGGCGGCCAGATGCCTTTATACAGAAGAATTCCCAAGAGAGGTTTCAAGAACAGAAACCGTCTGGAGATTGAAGCCATCAATCTGGGCGTTCTGGAAGCGTTTGACAACGACGCGGAAGTTACAGTGGAGACTCTGCTGGAGAAGGGGATCATTAAGGATGCCAAGGACGGCGTAAAGATCCTTGGAAACGGTACCCTGACCAAGAAACTGAATGTAAAGGTAAATGCGTACAGCGAAAGCGCTAAGGCAAAGATCGAAGAACTTGGTGGAAAAGCAGAGGTGATCTAATGTTAGAGACACTGCGCAATGCGTTTAAAATCAAAGATATCAGGAAGAAACTGTTTTACACCTTTATGATGCTGGTGGTTGTGAGACTTGGCTCACAGCTGCCGGTGCCCGGTGTAAACAGAGATTATTTCACGAACTGGTTTGCCAGCCAGCAGGCCAACGGCGCCCTGAATTTCTTTTCCGCTTTTACCGGAGGATCCTTTGAGCGTATGTCCATCTTCGCGCTGAACATCACGCCCTACATTACTTCCTCCATTATCATGCAGCTGCTCACAATCGCCATTCCGAAACTGGAAGAGATGCATCGTGACGGCGAGGAAGGCAGAAAGAAAATCCAGGGTATTACCCGTTATCTGACGGTAGGCCTGGCTCTCTTTGAGAGTTTGGCCATGGCTATCGGATTTGGCAATTCCGGTCTGATTGAAGAGATGAATTTCCTGAATGTGCTTACCGTGGTGGTGGCTCTCACCGCCGGATCCGCATTCCTGATGTGGGTAGGTGAGCGTATCACGGAGAACGGCGTTGGAAACGGTATTTCCATCGTCCTGATGATCAACATTCTTTCCCGTGTACCTCAGGATATGTCTACTCTTTTTGAAACCTTTGTTCAGGGCCAGACCATTGCAAAGGGTATCCTGGCAGCTCTGATCATCATTGCTGTTATTGTGGTGACCATCGTTCTGGTTATTCTACTGAATGATGCCACCAGAAAGATCCCGGTTCAGTACGCGAAAAAGATGCAGGGTCGCCGCCTGGTGGGCGGACAGGCCTCCAATATTCCCCTGAAGGTGAATACGGCGGGCGTAATCCCCGTTATCTTCGCGTCTTCCCTGATGTCCATTCCCCAGATGGTGATGGCCTTCATTCAGTCCAATCCCACCGGGGTGCCTGGTACGATCCTGGGAATGCTGAATCAGAATAACTGGTTTAACTTCCGTGAGCCCATTTATTCTGTGGGATTAATTCTCTATATTGTACTGATTATTTTCTTCGCTTACTTCTATACGTCCATTACCTTCAATCCCATTGAAGTGGCGGATAATATGAAGAAGCAGGGCGGATTTATCCCGGGTATTCGTCCCGGCAAACCCACCACAGATTATCTGAACAAGATTCTGGGATATATCGTGTTTATCGGAGCGGTTGGCCTGACCATCGTGGTGCTGATCCCCATCTTCTTTAATGGCGTATTCGGCGCGTCCGTTTCCTTCGGAGGAACATCCATCATCATTATTGTGGGCGTTATCCTGGAGACATTAAAGAAAATCGAATCTCAGATGCTGGTTCGAAATTATAAAGGATTCCTCAGCGAGTAAGAGGATACGATGCCTCACCTGCCGGGCGCAGGTGGGGTTTATTTAGAAAAGAGGCGGAACAATATGAAGATTATTATGCTTGGAGCGCCTGGAGCCGGAAAAGGAACCCAGGCCAAGAGAATTGCGGAGAAGTATTCCATTCCCCATATTTCCACGGGAGATATTTTCAGGGCCAACATCAAAAACAATACGGAACTTGGCAAAAAGGCCAAATCCTACATGGATCAGGGACTTCTGGTTCCGGATGAGCTGACCTGCGATCTGGTGGTGGACCGGATTAAACAGGATGACTGCAAACGCGGCTATATCTTGGACGGTTTCCCCAGGACGATTCCCCAGGCTCAGGCTCTGGACGCAGCCCTGGCATCCATGAACGATAAAATGGATTATGCCATTGACGTGGATGTGCCGGATGAAAACATTGTCAGCCGGATGAGCGGCAGAAGAGCCTGCGTGGGCTGCGGCGCTACCTACCATGTGGTTTACAACGCGCCCAAAGCCGAAGGGATCTGCGATGCCTGCGGCGAGAAACTGATCCTCCGGGATGATGACAAACCTGAGACCGTACAGAAGCGGCTGACCGTGTACCACGAGCAGACCCAGCCCCTGATCGATTACTACAAGAACGCGGGCATTCTGCGGACGGTGGACGGCACCATGGAGATGGATCAGGTATTTGCGGCGATTGTGGATATATTAGGAGAGTAAGCATATGTCAGTAACAGTGAAATCTGCATCGGAAATTGAACTGATGAGGGAAGCTGGAAGGCTTCTGGAAATCGTACACGATGAACTGGCAAAGATCATTCGCCCCGGCATTTCTACCTGGGAGATTGACCATGAAGGAGAAAGACTGATCCGCAGCTTCGGCTGTGTGCCGAATTTCCTCGATTACAACGGGTATCCCGCTTCCATCTGTGTCTCTGTGAATGATGAGGTGGTGCACGGCATACCGAAAAAGAGCAGGATTTTGAAGGAAGGGGACATTGTAAGCCTGGACGCCGGCCTGATTTATAAGGGCTTTCACTCGGATGCCGCCCGTACCTACGGCGTGGGGCAGATTTCCCCGGAAGCCCAGAAACTGATTGATGTGACCAGGGAATGCTTTTTTAAGGGCATTGCGTATGCGAAAGCAGGCTGCCATCTCCATGAAATCTCTGCCGCTATCGGAAATTATGCCGAATCCTTCGGCTACGGCGTGGTGAGAGACCTGGTGGGACACGGCATCGGCAAGTCCCTTCACGAGGATCCCCAGATCCCCAATTTTGTCCAGAAGAAGAGAGGAATTCGCCTGGTGCCTGGAATGACTCTGGCTATTGAGCCCATGATTGACGCCGGCACCTGGGAAGTGGAATGGCTGGATGATGACTGGACGGTTGTAACGGCAGACGGCTCCCTGTCAGCCCACTATGAGAATACGGTGCTGATTACGGACGGAGAGCCGGAGATTTTGACACTGAGTCATTAGAGACAGCCGGGATGCCCGGGCATTCCGAATTGCTATGGAGGGCACTATGGAACAATATCATGCCGAAATGCTGGCGGTTTCTCTGGCAGGACATGACAAGGGAAAATGTTATGTAGTGCTGGGACAGGAGAACGGTTTTTTTCTGCTGTCAGACGGAAAATATAAGCCGCTGGAGCGGCCCAAAAAGAAAAATCAGAAGCATGTGCAGCTGATCCGGCATCTGCCTCAGGAGATTGCCGGAAAAATGGACCGGATCAGTCAGGATGCGGATGTGAAAGAGGTGCTGAAGCTGTATCGGCGGCGTTCAGACGCTTCGCAGGAAGATTGTGAATAAAACGGTTTCAATTTAAGGAGGTTCATGCATGTCAAAAGCAGACGTCATTGAAGTAGAAGGTACTGTACTGGAAAAACTTCCCAACGCCATGTTTAAGGTGGAGCTGGAAAACAAACATGTGGTTCTGGCCCACATCAGCGGAAAACTCCGCATGAATTTCATCCGTATTCTGCCGGGTGACAAGGTGACGATCGAACTTTCTCCCTATGACCTGTCCAAGGGACGCATCATCTGGAGAGATAAATAAAAAGACGGACAGACAGAAAGGCCGCCGCGAAACAGATCATTCTGGAACGCGGCGGTTTTTCCTATCTGCGAAACGTCATGGACAGTGTAGTGGAAAACTGTTCTCCCGGCTGCAGAACGGCTGCAGCCGCCTGGTCCTCCCACTTGCTGGAACCGCCCTCTACGCCCGGCAGGCTGTGCCAGGGCTCAATACATACAAAGCGGATTTTCTCTGTCTTCTGGCTCCAGATGAGAGTATAGGGGAAGCCTTCGATGCGGCATACCACACTCCTGTCGGAATCTTTTTCATAGATGCCCAGCGTACTGCTTTTCAGATTGGTCATACAGTAGCTGTCATTGTCAAAAAGACGGTCCGTGAGGGGGATGCTTCGGATATTGGTGCCAAGATAGTAGCACTTTCCGCTGAGCAGACCGTTTGGCCTTGCATCCAGTACCATGGGGCTTTCCATCTGATCAAAACGGAATTCATAGTCCTCTGTATCGTGTTTTCCGTCAAAGGGGCAGATGAAAGCCGGATGATAGCCGATACCAAACTGGAGAGGCCCCTCTCCCGGGTTGTCCACAGTCAGGGTATGATGGACCGTATTGCCGGTCAGGGTGAAGGAAGAGGTAAGCAGGAAATCAAAGGGAAATTTGGCTCTTGTCTCCTGGTTTGCCCGCAGCTGCAGCACCAGTTTTTTATCGGTCTGCTCCAGAAGATCGTGTTCTGCATCCCGGGCAAAACCATGCTGGCCGCCTTCATAGGAAATACCGTCCACAATCATATGACCGCCCGGCAGTTTCCCGGTATAAGGAAAGAGAATGGGGGCGTGGCGTCCCCAGACGGCAGGATCTCCCTGCCAGAGACATTCCTCCCCGGTGGATTTGGCGATTACGCTCAGAGGCTGGGCTCCCAGGGAATCAACCGTGAGCCGGATCTGCTCGTTTTCCAGTGTATAATACATAAAACCCCTCGCTTTCATTTTTGTTTTTATCATACCATAACGGAGAGGAGTTGTCGCCCTCTTTTGCCGGACATTCGGCATCAGTCCGCTTTCTTGATTTCTGCTGGCTTTTAGACAGTTCCGCCATCAGGCCGCAGCCCGCCGGCGCTGCCGGCTGTTCGCTGCTGACGCAGCTGCCGGCTGCGGCTTCGGGGGCGTCCGCCCCCTCCTTCAAAATGAAAAAACGTCCTGCTGCAGGTAAACCTGCGCAGTCCGCTTTCTCATTTTTCTGATGGCGGAACTGTTTTTGAAAATTTTGCTTGCAATTTGCGTTTCCCCGTATTATAATCTTATCTGTACTTTTGCGAGCAGGGATAAGTATGTCTATTCCTGCGCCCAAAAATGCAGAAACAAAGGTGAAAGGAGGATTAACCATGAAGGTTAGATCATCAGTGAAACCCATCTGTGAAAAGTGCAAAGTAATCAAAAGAAAGGGCAGCATCAGAATCATCTGTGAGAATCCCAAGCACAAACAGAGACAGGGTTGATCAAACAAAGTTAGCGGCGAAAGCATAGAAAAATCCGACAGCTTCAAGAGGTGAAACGGAAGGCTATGCTGGATTCAATATACGATGAAATAAAGAAGCTGAAAAGACATAGATTATCAGTCATTATAGATAGATAGATTTGTAATCGTCAGTCATGACAGTGAGGATTATTTCGTTGCGATATTGCTTTTAATACCAACACAGGATTAGCAGTACACGATCCTGCGCCAGTTCCGCTATAGACGCAGGATAAGCATGCTTTGCAAGGACTCCGTCGGAGGCCATGGCTTAATGGGTTGGAAAGGCTGCAGAAACACTGCGGCTGGGTGTCCATGAACACCCCAATTAGAAACAATAAAAGGCGCACAAAGCGTCTGAAGAAAATGGAGGAAAAATTACATGGCTCGTATTGCTGGTGTAGACTTACCAAGAGAAAAACGTGTAGAGATCGGTCTGACTTACATCTACGGTATCGGTAGAGCAAGCGCGGACAAAATTCTCGAGAAAGCGAACGTAAATCCTGATACCCGTGTCAGAGATCTGACTGACGAGGAAGTGGACAAGATCCGTGCTGCTATCGATGAGCTGGAGATCATGGTGGAAGGTGACCTTCGCCGTGACATCGCCATGAACATCAAGCGGCTGCAGGAAATCGGATGCTACAGAGGTATCCGTCACAGAAAAGGACTGCCGGTTCGCGGACAGAAGACAAAGACCAATGCCAGAACCCGTAAGGGACCGAAGAGAACGGTGGCAAATAAGAAGAAATAATAACTTGTAAACGAAAAAGAACGAGAAAGTAGGTTAGTTTAAAATGGCAAAGAAAGTTACCAAAAAAGTGACAAAAAAACGTGTCAAGAAAAACGTTGAACGGGGACAGGCACATATTCAGTCATCTTTTAACAATACGATTGTTACATTGACAGATACTCAGGGCAACGCTCTGTCCTGGGCAAGTGCCGGTGGTCTTGGATTTAGAGGTTCAAGGAAATCTACTCCTTACGCAGCGCAGATGGCTGCGGAGACTGCTACAAAGGCAGCTTTAGTTTACGGTCTTAAGACAGTGGACGTATTTGTAAAAGGACCGGGTTCAGGCAGAGAGGCAGCGATCCGTGCGCTTCAGGCAGCGGGTCTGGAAGTTGTCAGCATCAGAGACGTAACCCCGGTACCCCACAACGGATGCCGCCCGCCAAAACGCAGAAGAGTCTAATTAGGAGGTGCTATAGGAGATGGCAGTTAATAGAGTTCCTGTACTGAAAAGATGCAGATCACTTGGTCTTGATCCCATATATTTAGGAATTGACAAGAAGTCAAACAGAGAGTTAAAGCGCGCAAACCGGAAGGTAAGTGAGTACGGTCTGCAGCTGAGAGAGAAGCAGAAAGCAAAATTCATCTACGGCGTTCTGGAGAAACCCTTCAGAAATTACTATAAGAAAGCTGATAAGATGCCCGGAATTACCGGTACCAACCTGATGGTTCTGCTGGAGAGCAGACTGGACAACGTAGTGTTCCGTCTGGGTCTTGCCAGAACCAGAAGAGAGGCCCGTCAGATCGTTGACCACAAGCATGTGCTGGTGAACGGCAAGCAGGTGAACATCCCCTCCTATCTGGTGAAAGCGGGAGACACCATTGAGATCAAAGAGAAATGCAAGGGCTCTCAGAGATATAAAGATATTCTGGAAGTGACCGGCGGAAGAATGGTTCCGGAATGGCTGGAGTTTGACGCAGAGGCTCTGAAGGGAACTGTAAAAGAGCTTCCCACCAGAGAGGCTATCGATGTACCTGTAAACGAGGTGCTGATCGTCGAGCTGTACTCCAAGTAATCATTTATCGTCACCCTCAAAATCAAGATTACCCAAAAGGAGGGGCTAAGATTGTTCGATTTCAACAAACCTAAAATTGAAATAGCTGAGATGTCAGAGGACAAGAAATACGGAAGATTTGTGGTAGAGCCTCTGGAGCGGGGATATGGCACGACACTGGGAAATTCCCTGAGAAGAATTATGCTTTCTTCTCTGCCGGGAGCGGCTGTGAGTCAGGTAAAGATTGACGGCGTGCTTCATGAGTTCAGCTGTATTCCGGGCGTGAAAGAGGATGTCACTGAGATTATCATGAATATCAAATCGCTGGCGATTAAGAATTCCAGCGAGACCAATGAGTCCAAGACCGCCTATATTGAATTTGAAGGCGAGGGTGTTGTGACGGCCGCTGACATTCAGGTAGATCAGGATATCGAGATCATGAACCCGGATCAGGTGATCGCTACGCTGAACGGCGGCGCTGACAGTAAGCTGTATATGGAACTGACCATTACAAAGGGCAGAGGCTATGTGAGCGCTGATAAGGGTAAAAAGGACGATATGCCGATTGGCGTCATTGCGGTTGATGCCATTTATACACCGGTTGAACGTGTGAACATGATGGTAGAGGATACCCGTGTGGGTCAGGTGACAGATTATGACAAACTGACCCTGGATGTGTTCACCAACGGCACTCTGGCGCCGGATGAGGCAGTCAGCCTGGCTGCCAAGGTACTGAGCGCTCATCTGAGCCTGTTTGTGGATTTGTCTGAGAATGCCAAGTCCGTGGAAGTGATGAGCGTACAGGAGGACAATGAAAAGGAAAAAGTGATGGAGATGAACATCGACGAGCTGGAGCTTTCCGTTCGTTCCTATAATTGTCTGAAACGCGCCGGCATCAATACGGTGGAAGAACTGTGCAGCAAGACTCCCGAGGATATGATGAAGGTGCGCAACCTGGGAAGAAAATCCCTGGAGGAAGTGCTGGCCAAATTAAAAGAGCTGGGCTTACAGCTAAACCCCAGCGAAGAGTAGGAATTAGAACGCATACAGGCAGTAAGACCGAAGAGCGTGCCTGTGTGTTCCGGAATGGAGGAAAAAAAACATGTCAGGTTATAGAAAACTCAGCAGACCGGCAGACCAGAGAAAGGCTCTGCTCAGAAACCAGGTAACAGCTCTGATTTACAGAGGCAAGATTGTTACCACCGAGGCAAAGGCAAAGGAAGTCCGCAGGATCGCGGACGGCCTGATTGCTATGGCTGTGAGAGAAAAAGATAATTATGAGACTGTCACTGTGACTGCCAAGGTTCCCCGCAAGGATAAGGACGGCAAGAGAGTGAAGGAAGTAGTGGACGGCAAGAAGGTTACTGTGTACGATGAAGTACAGAAGGAAATCAAGAAGGATAAACCCAGCAGACTTCATGCCAGACGTCAGATGCTGAAAGTTCTGTATCCGGTAAAAGAGGTTCCGAAGGAAGCTGCCGGAAGAAAGAAAAATACGAAGCAGATTGACCTGCCGGCCAAGCTGTTTGATGAGATTGCGCCGAAATACGCGGACCGCAACGGCGGATATACCCGTATCGTGAAGATCGGACAGCGCCGCGGCGACGGAGCTATGGAAGTAGTTTTGGAGTTAGTTTAATAGTGATGCAAGAAGACTGCCGATTTTTCGGCAGTCTTTTTCTAAACTTAGAGGGGAAATCAGAAGAAAAGACGGGCAGCCGGGCCGGGAGGAAAAGATGCGGATTAAATTTTTGCTGGAAAATCAGACAGAGGAAAGCTTTTACAGGCTTCCGGGCATGGACGAGCTGCTGGACGACCTGAAGGCCAGGGGAATCGCCTGGACAAAGGATGCTTCAAACGGCAGCCATGAGGAGGCGTATGAGACAGACTGGAAACAGAATGATCTGGCCGTGACAGATTCCCAGGAAACGGCCTGCCGCCTGGCCGGCCGCAGCGTTTGCTGTATTGGTTTTCAGCCGTCCCACAGTTCCGGCTATTTTGAGGGGGTGCAGCTGGTGCTGCAGTCCTTTGAGGGGCTGGACGCAGATTTTTTCCGGAGCGTTCTTTTCCGTTTTCAGGGCCGGGCGGTGGTAATCGGTCGCACGCCCCGTCTGATTCTGCGGGAGAGCACAGAGGAAGACTTCAAAATAATCTATCAGATTTCCAGGGAAGAGGGAAACGACCGGTACGTGGACGGCATGACAGGAGATGAGGCAAAAGAAAAGGAAGCCTATCTCGCCTATGTGCGGAAGATGTACAGTTTTTACGGCTTTGGACTGTGGACCGTGGCCCAGAAAGTGACCGGAAACGTGATCGGACGCTGCGGCCTGTCCCTGCCCTCTGAAGAATGCGACTGTCTGCGGGCGGCTTTTGAAAAGAACCAGCGCAGCCCGGGGACGGAGGAACCCTGCCTGGAGCTGGGGTATCTGATCGGGAAAAAGTATCAGAGACAGGGATACGGTCTGGAGGCCGGCAGGGAAGCCCTCCGGTACGCGTTCGACCGTCTGGGCTGCCAATCTGTATACGCGGTCATCCATAATGACAACAGACCCTCCGCAGGCCTGGCCAGAAAGCTGGGATTTTCCAGGCTGGGGGAAGGAGAAGAAAAAGGAAACCGGCTGGATCTGTGGCGGATGCGGCCTCATAAAAAAATATAGGATGCAGGAGGAACTCTTTTCGCGCGGGGGAGAGTTCCTTTTTATGTTTACGGCAAAAACACCGGTTGACAGCGGGAAAATTTTACAGTATTATATAGACGATCTATATATAGATTATCTATATAATAGAGCCGACACAATTTGACGCTTTCCCTGAAAAAACAGAAGGGAGCGGACAGACAATGAGGAGGGGATAAAATGGGAATGGATAAAAATCTCGTATCAGGCAGCACGGGGATGCTGCTGCTGAAGCTGCTGTCAGAGCGGGATATGTACGGTTACGAGATGATCGAATGCCTCAGGCAGAGATCCAGGAATGTATTTGAACTGAAGGCGGGCACCCTGTACCCGCTGCTGCACAGCCTGGAAGAGAGGCGGTACCTGGAGAGCTATGACAGAGAGGCGGCAGGAAAGGTGCGGAAATATTATCACATCACAGGCGAGGGCCTGAGAGCCCTGCGGGAAAAAAAGCAGGAGTGGGAAGCCTATGCGAAAGCGGTTTCGGATCTGCTGGCCATGGAGGGGATCATGTTATGAAGCAGGACAGAAAAGAAGAATATCTGGATACCCTGACTTCCCAGATCCGGTACAGAAAAGCCCGAGAAAGCGTGCGCCGGGAGATCGAACAGCACCTGGATGAGCAGATCGGAGAGTACCTGATGGAGGGAATGGAACCGGAAGAGGCGGAAAAAGAAGCGGTAAAGCAGATGGGAGATCCGGTGGAGACAGGGATTTCTCTGGACCGGATCCACAGACCCCGGATGCCCTGGGGGATGCTTCTGTGGATTGGAATTTTAAGCATTTTGGGCTTGGGCATTTATATGGCGCTTCAGACCAGAATTTCGGACCAGACGCTTTCCTGGCGGACCATTTGGGGATACCTGGTTATTCTGGCTATGGGACTGGCTGCTATGACGGGGATCTGCTTTGCGGACTACAGCAGAATCGGCAGATACGCCAGGGAGATTACGGTTGTCCTCTGGATCCTGCTCTATGGAGGACTTTGGATGCGGGGGATTCAGATTAACGGGGCAAAACGGTGGATTGACCTTGGCGTTACGATTGACGCAGGAGTGGCGGCATGGCTATTTGTGCCGCTGTATGCGGGTGTTTTGTACCGCTGCAGAGGACAGGGCTATAAAGTCCTTATCAAGGCTGCGGCCTGGATGGCGCCTACTTTGTGGCTGCTGCTTACGATGTCGAATGCTTCCAACCTTCTTGTGGTATTTCTGGCATTTTCCGTCATACTCTCCGCGGCAGTCTGGAAAGGATGGTTTCAGATCAGACGGAAAACCGTGCTGGCAGTCTGGTGGGGAGGCGTGCTTCTGGCGCCGGCAGCGCTGCTGGCTTTTATAGGGATGGAGAGTTATCGGGCCCAAAGACTGCTGGCGCTGCTGAATCTGGGAGGTTATGGACCAGGGTATGAGGCAGAGATGACGCGGCGTCTTCTGGCAGACGCCCGGCTGGTGGGAAATGGAGGAGAGGAGAGTGCTCTTCTGTCGGTGCCAAATCTGAATGAAAAAACGCTGACCTTTGGGATTGCCTGCTATGGGATACTGGCGGCCACAGCCCTGCTGGCAGCCATTGTGTTTCTGGTATTCCGTTTCCTGAAGATTTCCCTGCGGCAGAAAAACCAGCTGGGAATGCTGATGGGAATAGGTATCTGCAGTCTGTTTTTCTGGGAAATTTTGTTTTACGTATGCAGCAACACAGGCTTTTGGGGCGTGGAGCTGGGAGGCGTTTGCTGCCCCTTCCTCACCTTCGGCGGCACCCAGATCCTGGTGACCTGCCTGCTTTTTGGCCTCCTTTTGAGCATCTGCCGCTATCAGAATGTGGCGGGAGACGAGAGAAAAAAGCAGGCAGGACTGCTGCCAAAACCTGAGATAACAGGCGCTACCGGGTCCGGCGCGGCCAGATAAAAAACAGGCTCAGGAACATGGCCGCCAGCTGAGAGAGGGGAACGCTGATCCAGGTGCCCCAGATTCCGGCCAGGGCAGGCAGAACCAGAAGCAGGACCAGAAGGGCCAGAGGCTCGCAAAAGATCAGCAGATAGGCCTGCCGGTTTTTGCCCGTGGCATAATAGAAAGCAGTGGTTACTCTGGATATGGCGGCACAGAAAAAGCCCAGAATAAAAGGGGGAAGGGCAAGCGCTACGTTTTGCCCTGTCCGGGCAGACGCGCCGAAGAGGGCGGCCACATCCTGACGGAAGATAAAAAGAGCTGCCATGCACACCAGTGATACGGCCGCGGCAAAGCGGTACGCCATTTTCCGAATGGCCAGGGCATGGCCCTCTTCTCCTTTTCCATAATACAGGCTGATCAGAGGCTGGCTTCCGTCGCTGACGCCCTGCATCAGCAGAAGCACCACGCAGGAAATGTAGCTGATGGTGGCGTAGCAGGTAACCGCCGGATCGCCTCCTGTGAGAGCCGCGCTTTTATTTACCAGGATCAGGGTAATGTTGGGAGAAAAGGTGAGCCCGAAGGGGGACAGCCCGATTCCCAGTACCTGCCTGGCAAGCTGCGTTCCGTTTTTTCTGAGGGAAAAGACGGGGCGCTTTTTCTCTTTATAGGAAATTCCGAGCTTTAAAGAATCAAAAGAAAACAAGAGTTCACCGAA